>SCPN01000423.1_pt1 | contig 113611 bp, 92 predicted proteins | sample 6106831 | NCBI WGS metagenome assembly SCPN01 (sample SAMN10720447, study PRJNA508395) | human gut metagenome | isolation source: Participant 1, 0 month | reverse complement strand
GTCCCTTATCTGGGCCGCAGTAATATTTCATGACAAAATAACCCTGAAAAACATAATCGGCGTAGCCTGAAGTAATTACCGGGACAATAATCGTTAACGGCGGACAGCAGAAGGAGGAACAGTGCGATGAAGCTTAATATCTATTACCTGTTCCTTTTCGCAGGCGTTCTGGCAGCCTCTTTTTCCCAGGTTCTTTTAAAAAAAGCCGCCTGCAGACAGTACGGCTCCTTTATCCGCGAATATCTGAATCCCTATGTAATCAGCGGATATATACTGCTTGTAGGTTCTACCATACTGAATGTCAGCGGCCTCCGAGGCCTTTCTTTTATGAATGGTCCGGTGATTGAATCCTTTGGCTATGTGCTTGTCCTTCTGCTCAGCCGGCTTTTCTTCTCGGAAAAAATTACGAAACGGAAACTCGCAGGCGTGGGCTGTATTCTGGCAGGCGTGATTGTTTACTATCTGTAGAAGCGGTGGCCGCAGCAATGACTTTGTCAGAATTTATGCCGGACGGCAGCGCCTTGAACCATTTGCTGTACCGATGCATCCGGTATTCCACGGAAAGCTCCTTCAGGCTTTTTTCATCCGCACATTTTTCTTTCAGCTGGCCGCGCTCCTCCTTGCTCAGGTTCACATATTTCATGTACGAAATCCCCAGCTCCGTCAGCTTGCCGCTGCAGGCCGGGCAATACACCTTGTGGCCGTTGAGAATGTGAATTCGACGGCAATATTTGCAGTAATGGATATACATCATGACGAATCACTCCTTTTCTTTTTGACTCTCCGCCCCGTGTTTGACATGCACCGCACAGGAAAGCAGAAAACGCTGTTTTTTTAACTTTCTTTCCCTCTTATTCTGTCATATCATGCCAGAAGCCGCAATGAAAAGTATTCGACAAAAAATGCGGATTCTTACGGTATGAGGAGAAGGAAAAGGATGAAATCCGCCCGGCAGACCAAGGAACAAAAGGAAAATTAAGAGAATATTAAGGAAGTAATTGCTGGAAAAAGAGGAAGCAAGGTTGAACCGTGAGGAAGGGGTGTGGTATACTGTTTCTGCGGGAAAAATGCCGTCGCAGCGGCATGTCCCGGATTTTACTGTAAACGGGTTCTGTATAGCTCCGGTGATGTTCGATGCGCCGGTTTTCTTTAATTCAGAACTGCAGAAAACGGAGAATGAATCATGCCTAATCAACCAACAGATAAAAATCAGAAAGCTGTTCTGGAAAAAACAGGAAGAAGAATGTCGAATCCCAGCGATGAAAAGCCGCAGAGAACAGCCGGTACCGAAGAAGAACAGCTGTCGGGGAAAATAGAAAAAGTAACAGAAAGCCTGCTGTCCCAATGGGAAATCAGCGAAGATGATTTTGAGGATACGCAGGATCTTACGGAAACGGCAGCGCATATTTCCAGGCAGATTGCGCCTGGCGCTTCCAACAGGAACGCAGCCGGCAGCATACGCAGGGAAGAAGCGGAGCCCCGCAGTCAGGCAACGCCCCACAGTCAGACGGTGTCCCGCAGTCAGGCAACGCCCCGCAGTCAGACGGTGTCCCGCAGTCAGACAACGCCTCACGGTCAGTCGGAGCCCCGCAGCCAGGCAGCTCCCCATAGTCAGTCGGAACCCCGCAGCCAGGCAGCTCCCAGAGGCGAAACAGCGGTTCCCCGCGGTGACGCAGGAGAAAAAAGAAGCGGAAAGGAAGGCGGTCGCCGGACGGAAGGCACTAATCGACCGGAAAGCAGACGGCCGGCGACAGAGAGAACCGGAGAAAGAAAAGTCTCTTCTAACCGCCCGGAGATAGAAACCAGGCGCCCGGAAGCTGATAAAACTGCCGATAAAAGAAACACCTCCGCGGAACGCAGCCGTCAGAAAACGCAGACGGGCACAAAAGAATCCCGCCGCCAGGATCCTGCGGAGAAAAGACAGCAGGTGAAACGTGATTCCGGAAAAGATGCCGCCGCCCGCCCGCCGCGCTCGGAAAGATATGAATCCCGTCAGGGCTCGCAGACACCCCGTATGGCGGATTCCGAACGGCCCAACAGGACATCCTCCGCTGCGATGGCTGCAAGAAACGGCGCCGAACGCAGCGCAAACTCCAAAACTGTGGCAGCTGGCCCGGAAAAAAGCAAGAGGGCTTCGGAATACAGAGGAACTGAAAGGGAAGAATATATACGCCGTTCACAGTCGGATAGGAATGCCGGAAAACGCCGTCCCCGTGAGAATGACGACTGGGACGAGGAAGCTGAAGTACGCACGGCCAATGCGAAAAAACGTACCCAGCCGCCTTCCGGCAAAAGCAGGGACTATGCGGAAAATACCTCTTCCCGGAATCCCGGCAGAAAAAGCGCATCCCATAAAAAACAGGAAAATCCTGTGGTGGAATTTTGGAACAGCCTGCATACAATGGACAAAGTAGTAGGTTTCATGGGAATTTTCGTATGCATTTTTGCCGTAGTTACATTCTCCGTACTTGCGAATGCCAAGTCTGTAGACGAACAGGTGGAGGCTTTTGCCTCTGTGGGACAAAATCTTTCACAGCTCAATATAGCAGGGGAAAGTACTTTCATGGCTGTTGCGGATGCGCATAAGGCGAAACAGGAAGCGGCGGATTTCTCGGAGTCTATGGAGGAATCGGAGGAGTATAACGAAAAGGATGATAATTCCGATGTTCAGGTAGGCCTGAATATGACTTCTGTGGAAAAGGACCTTAAAATCAAGTTCGTTAACAGGAAGACCGGAAAGCTGATTCCTCACGTGGATTTCCAGGTGGAGATCAAGGGACCGGATAAAACATATAACAAAGATGATGATAATACGGACGGAATTATTTATCTGACCGGAATTACCCCTGGCAAATATACGGTTAGAATAACCGGCCCGGAGAACCAGGATGGATATGCCATGCCCTCGGATGCCCAGGAGGTTACCGTAAAGGATCATATTGAATATAAGAAAATCGATGTCAGTGATGAGGTCAAAAAAGAATCTGAGGTAAACGCCGCCAAAGAGGATACACAGGTTAAAACCCAGACGGAATCGGTAATCCAGGATACCGTGGAATGGGTGGAATCCACCAAAACACCGATAGGCAGCACCGACGGCAAGGGGGAATATGTGGAAGTGAAGAAATCCGATATTCCGGATCCTTCTGCTTCGGCGGGCATTACATTTGATAAATTGTCCGGCATGAAGTCACAGAAGCCCTGGATAATGAGGGAAAATGATACGGTACAGCCAATAACCGAAGGCGGCGCAAAAACATCGGATACAAATCAGCCGTCTGTTTCTGATGAGGAACCCGGCTCCAAACCTTCGGAGTCTACGGATAATCCATCGGAGCCTTCCAAGCCTGACCCGGATCCTTCCAAACCGGATCCGGATCCCGATCCTTCTAAACCGGATCCCGAGCCGTCAGATCCGGATCCCGGCCCGGTGGGGGTAACAGGCGTATCATTAAGCCCGTCCAGCCTTTCGGGAAAGGTAGGAGAGAGTGCAACACTCAGTGCCCAGGTCAGCCCGGATAATGCTGCGGATAAGAGTGTCAGATGGTCCAGCAGCAACGAAAGCGTAGCAAAGGTAAGCGGCGGAACCGTTACCTTTGTAGGCGCAGGTAATGCAACAATTACCGTAACCACCAACAGCGGTGGTAAGACGGCAACCGCGGATGTAACAGTATCTGCCAAAGAAAATCCGGTAGACACTGTAACGGTTACCGGAGATTCTACCGTAACCGTAGGCGGCAGCATTACCCTGACGGCTAAAGTCTCGCCTGATGGCGCCGGCTATGACGGCATCAGGTGGTCGTCCTCGGATACAAGTATCGCAACCGTGGACGGCGGCAAGGTAACTGGCATAAAGGCCGGAACCGTAACCATCACAGCGGAAGCGGGAGGAAAATCAGGGAATATTTCCGTGACAGTAAAAGAGGCGGAGGCCGTATTAAAGAGCATTAAAATAACCGGTGCAGACAGCGGTAAGAAAGGAACCACGGTTCAGCTTTCCATCACTCCTGATCCGGCCAATGCAGATGCATCCGTCACCTGGAAATCCTCGGATGACAAGATTGCCAAAGTGGATGCAAATGGTAAAGTGACCTGCGTCAATACCGGTAAGGTTACCATCACCGCAACCTCCAAGAAAGATACAGGCAAAACAGCAACATTTTCCTTCCAGGTTACAGCTGATGAAAAAAATGAGTTTGACGTGAGAGAAGTAAAGGTAACGGCAGGCGAAACCAAAAACGATTATTTCACCATTAAAGGAGATGTGGAAAGCCGTTCCTTCTCCATCGCCAACACCAAGTATGCGACGGTGGATGGCAATGGCAAGATCAGGGCAATCCGCTCCGGCGAAACGGAAATAACGGTTACTGCGAAATACAAAAACGGTGATACCAGGTCCAAAAAAGTGAAATTAACCGTAGTTGCAGCCAAGGTTGAAAAAATCGTCCTTGACAAGGATAAATTGACCATGAAGGTAGGGGATACGGTAAAGCTGAATCCCACGATTACCACATCGGGATATACAGGCTGTCTCTGGTATACTTCGGATAAAAGCATTGTTTCTCTGGAAGAGCATGGAAACGGAACCATCAAAGCCCTGAGGCCCGGTAAGGTAACAATAACGGCCAAGAGCTCCGAGGATACTTCCAAGACCGCGACCTGTGAAGTGACGGTAACGGGAGACGATCCCAGGAATGATACCAAGACGCCTTTAAAGGACAGAAGCGGCAATCTCCTCTATGTTAAAACCGCTGATGGAAAATTCGTGGCGGCAGTGGTTGCAGATTATTACAAATATGATACCTTCTACAGAGTCAATGAAAACACAGAGTACAAATACACCGGCTGGCAGAGCATAGACGGCAGGCGCTATTATTTCGATAAGAACGGCAACAAGGTAACCGGAGAACAGGTTATCCAGGGGGTAAAATACACCTTTGGAAGCGACGGCGCACTGAATGCGGGCTCAGGTGTCCTGGGAATTGACGTATCCAAGCATAACGGCAATATTAACTGGACGGAAGTAAGGAATTCAGGGGTATCCTATGTCATTATCCGATGCGGATACCGTGGTTCTTCTACGGGAGCACTGATTGAAGATCCGAAATTCAGGGCCAACATTCAGGGGGCGACTGCTGCGGGGCTGAAGGTGGGAATTTATTTCTTCACTCAGGCGGTAAACCAGATTGAAGCGGTGGAGGAGGCCTCCATGACGGTGGCGCTGATCAAAAATTATAAAATCTCCTATCCTGTATTTCTGGATGTGGAAGCCAGCGGCGGCCGTGCGGACGGCCTGGATACTGCAACAAGAACGCAGATTGTTAACGCTTATTGCCAGACCATTGCCAACAGCGGCTATACGGCGGGAGTTTATGCCAATAAAACATGGCTCAGCTCCAAGCTGAACGTAGGCGCCCTGGGAAGCTACAAAATCTGGCTGGCCCAGTATGCTGCCGCACCTACGTATAACGGAAGATATGATATGTGGCAGTATTCCTCCAAAGGAAAAATCGGCGGAATCAGCGGTTATACGGATTTGAATATCAGCTATCTTGGCTACTGATTTATTTCCGCGGGCAACGAGCCAGGTAGCCATGCGTGCATGGATATTTGGCGACTGCCGCGAGGGTCAAAGACCCCGCTGCTTAGCAGCGTTGCAAGTTTGATATCCCGCTGCTTGCGGCGGGGGCTTTGATTGCTTTCGGCAGAAGCTGTTTTTGCCGAAAGCATAAATTTTGACAGGGAAACATAACAGTATAGGTTCTGAACTGCAGTAACAGTTCAGCCTTCGTCCGAACTGTTACTGCATCCGCCCATTAAAAGTCGCCTTCGGCGAGGGGCGGATGTTTGCTTCCACCACGTTTTCTCACGGTTTGCGCATTCACTGCGCAAACCTGCCTGAACTATTATGAATAACTACCATTTTCAAGGTTTTATTTGGTAAAACAAGAATTTTGTGGTATACTAATTAAAATTAAGCTTAATGTCAGTTTCTCTGCCTGTTTAACAGCTTTTTAAAGCGGCGGCAGCCTGCGGTGCAAAAGAAGACCGGCCAGATTCCGGCAGAAAGAACGGCTGCAGGGCATTTAATTTTTAAGGCGGAGACAAAGGAGAAAAATATGAGAACTTATTTGGTAACAGGCGGCGCAGGATTTATTGGTTCCAATTACATCCACTATATGTTCAGGAAATATGACAACGAAATCCGGATTATCAATGTGGATGCCCTCACCTATGCCGGCAATCTGGAAAATCTGAAAGATTTGGAGGAGAGGGAGAACTATACCTTTGTTAAAGCCAACATCTGTGATAAGGAAGCGATTGAAAAGATTTTTGCAGAAAATGACATTGACAGAGTGGTGCATTTTGCGGCGGAAAGCCATGTGGACAGAAGCATCCGCAATCCCGAAATTTTTGTCCAGACCAATGTTTTGGGCACTGCAGTCATGTTGAACTGTGCCAAGGCGGCATGGGAGAATCCCGACGGCAGCTTTAAGGAAGGGAAGAAATTCCTTCATGTATCTACGGACGAGGTATACGGTTCCCTGGAAAATGAGGGTGAGTATTTTTACGAGACAACTCCTTATGCGCCTCACAGCCCCTATTCCGCAAGTAAGGCCAGCTCGGACATGCTGGTTAAATCCTATATGGATACCTATCATTTCCCGGCGAACATTACCAACTGTTCCAACAATTACGGCCCTTATCAGTTTCCGGAGAAGCTCATTCCGCTGATTATTAACAATGCGCTTCATGGAAAGAAGCTGCCCGTTTACGGAGACGGCAAGAATGTGCGTGACTGGCTGTACGTTGAGGATCATGCAAAGGCCATCGATATGGTACAGGAGAACGGCAGACTTTTTGAAACATACAATATCGGTGGACATAATGAAAAGCAGAATATACAGATCATTGAGATTATCATAGATACCCTCCAGGAAATGCTGGCTGAGGACGATCCGAGAAGGGCGCTGGTTTCCAGAGATCTGATTACCTATGTGGAGGACCGCAAGGGCCATGACCGCAGATATGCCATTGCGCCGGATAAGATCAAGGCGGAAATCGGCTGGGAACCGGAAACCATGTTTGCGGAAGGCATAAAGAAGACCATTGCCTGGTACTTTGAGCATGAGGATTGGATGAAAAATGTTACCAGCGGTGATTACCAGAAATATTACAACGAGATGTACAAATAATGGTAGCGGTTCGTAACAGTTCAGCGGGCAATGTCATTTAATTCAGACAGTGCAGACACTGCAGTGTGACAGCCTTTATTTGGCGGCAACACTGCAGTGCTTTATGAAATAAGGTTTCAGGTAAGTGATGAACGGCCCGGCGGAAAAAAGGGCCTCTGAAAGGAGCAGCACGACCATGAAAGGAATTATTCTTGCAGGAGGAAGCGGAACCAGACTGTATACGCTGACCAAAGCAATATCCAAGCAGATTATGCCGGTATATGATAAACCGATGATTTATTACCCTTTGTCCATATTGATGCTGGCGGATATCCGTGAAATCCTCATCATATCCACACCGAGGGATCTTCCGATATTTAAGGAACTTTTAGGGACCGGAGAGCAGCTTGGGCTGACTTTATCTTATGCCGTACAGGAAGCTCCGAGAGGTCTGGCAGATGCATTTATTATCGGAGAGGAATTTATCGGAAAAGATAGCGTGGCGCTTGTACTGGGAGACAATATTTTCTATGGGCAGAGCTTTTCCAAAGTGCTGCGGACTGTTGCTTCCCGGGAGAAGGGAGCTACAATTTTCGGTTATTATGTACGCGACCCCAGAGAATACGGCGTAGTTGAGTTTGATGAGGACGGAAAGGCACTTTCCATTGAGGAAAAGCCGGAGCATCCCAAGAGCAATTATGCGGTTCCCGGGCTGTATTTTTATGATAATGATGTGGTGGAAATAGCAAAGAGCGTAAAGCCCTCCGCAAGAGGAGAGATAGAAATTACGGCTGTAAACAATGAGTACCTGCGCAGGGGGACTCTTCGTGTGGAAACTCTGGGAAGGGGCTTTGCTTGGCTGGATACGGGAAGCCACGATTCCCTGCTGGATGCGGCGGATTTCGTATCCGCATTCCAGAAAAGACAGGGCCTGTATATCTCCTGTATTGAAGAAATTGCCTTTAAGCGCGGCTTTATATCCAGGGAACAGCTTTTGAAGCTGGCGGAGCCGCTGATGAAAACGGATTATGGAAAATACATGGTAGAGGTTGCCAACGGACTGTAAAGGCCTTCCTTTAGCTGGCGGCTGTGCTAAAGCAAAATATTGATATCAGAAACGAGGAATTACAGAAATGGGAAAAATTACGGTAGAAACATGTGAAATTGAAGGGCTGAAGGTGATTACGCCCACCGTTTTCGGTGATAACCGCGGATATTTTATGGAAACCTATAATTATAATGATTATAAAGAGGCCGGAATCGATCAGATATTCGTGCAGGATAATCAGTCTGCTTCAAAAAAAGGAGTGCTCAGAGGCCTTCATTTCCAGATACATTATCCCCAGGATAAGCTGGTGCGCGTCCTGAAGGGCGAGGTGTATGATGTGGCGGTGGATTTAAGAGCTGATTCCCCCACCTTCGGAAAGTGGTTCGGCGTGCTTCTGACAGAAGAGAATAAAAAGCAGTTTTTTATTCCAAAGAATTTTGCCCATGGCTTCCTGGTGCTTTCTGACTATGCCGAATTTGCCTATAAGTGTACGGATTTCTATCATCCGAATGATGAAGGCGGCCTTGCATGGAATGATCCGGATATCGGCGTGGAATGGCCTATTCCCGAAGGTATGGAGCTGATCCAGTCTGAAAAGGATACTAAATGGGGCGGAATCAAAGAGTATAAAGCGGAGTGAACCGGAAAACAGGAATGAATAACAAGAAGAGAAAAGAGAAGCCCGCGCTCAGACAGGGCGTCAGCAAAAAGACAGGACTAACTATATTCACCCTCGTAATGTTAATCATGGGGGTGATTATTGCGTGTTACCATAATCCGCTGGCAAACCAGACGGATGAGCTGATAAAGAAGATCATCGCGTGCACGTTAATTGCGGCGGCGGTAGTAGCTGTACTGAAATTTTATGATAAGATAATCCTCCTCCCGTTTGAGCTTTACCAGAACCGGCGTCTGATATGGCGTCTGGCGAAGAACGATTTTAAGCGCCGGTATGCAGGTTCCTATATGGGAGCCATTTGGGCCATGGTGCAGCCGGTAGTCACTGTGGCGATGTATTATGTGGTATTTCAGGTAATTATGCCGCAGAAGGCGCAGCTTCTGGGAGATGGGATTGAAGTCCCTTACCTGGTATTTCTGACGGCGGGGCTGGTACCCTGGTTTTATTTTTCCGAAGCGCTCACTAATGGGATGATGGCGCTGCTTGAATATGAATATCTGGTAAAAAAAGTAGTATTTAAAATAAGTATTCTGCCTATTATTAAAATTATTGCGGCCACGTTTATCCATGGCTTTTTTGTGCTGGTGCTTTTAGCCATAGCCTTTCTTTATGGTTTTACCCCCAGCCTGTATACGCTCCAGATTTTTTATTACAGCTTCTGTATGTTTGCCCTGGTGCTGGCCATCAGCTATACCACCTGCTCCGTGGTCATTTATTTCCGTGATCTTCAGCAGATAGTGGGCATTGGCCTGCAGATAGGCATGTGGGCAACTCCGGTTCTCTGGCAGCTGGGGACTTTGAGCAAAAAGGCACAGATGCTGGTGAAAATCAATCCGCTTGTCTATATTGTGGAAGGCTACCGCAGCTCCATTTATGAGAAACAGTGGTTCTGGGAGGATTTTTATTCCACGATGTATTTCTGGATTATCACGGTGGTGCTGTTCTGTATCGGCGCGCTTGTTTATAAACGCCTGAAGGTGCATTTCGCGGATATCATGTAAGCGCCGTATCGTCAAAAACGCGCAGTTGGGAGCAAAAATGGAAGAAAGACAGCTTGCCATCCATGTGGAGGGCTTAAATAAAGTATATAAACTCTATGATCATAACAGGGACCGTCTGGTGGATTCCCTGGGCCTGGCCCGCAAGAAAAGGTACAGGGAGCATTATGCCCTGCGTAATGTGGATTTGGATATTTATCAGGGGGAATGCGTGGGGATAATCGGTACCAACGGCTCCGGTAAATCCACAATTCTTAAAATCATTACGGGTGTACTCAATGAGACGGACGGCGTGGTGGCAGTCAACGGGCGGATTTCCGCGCTGCTGGAGCTGGGCGCCGGCTTTAACATGGAGTACAACGGGATTGAGAACGTATATCTGAATGGAACCATGATCGGGTTTTCAGAAAAGGAAATAGATGAAAAGCTTCAGGATATCCTGGATTTTGCGGATATCGGAGAATATGTATACCAGCCCGTCAAAACGTATTCCAGCGGTATGTTTGTAAGGCTGGCTTTGCTGTGGCCTATCAATATCGATCCGGAAATCCTGATTGTGGATGAAGCGCTTTCCGTTGGCGATGTTTTTTTCCAGGCAAAGTGCTATCATAAGTTCGAAGAATTCAAGAAGCAGGGAAAGACCATTCTTTTTGTCAGCCATGATTTGAGCGCCATCAGCAAATACTGCGATCGGGCCGTACTGCTCAATCAGGGCGTAAAGCTGGGTGAGGGCAGCCCCAAGGAAATGATTGACGCCTACAAGCGTGTGCTGGTGGGACAGTATGAAATGCCTGAAACAGGCGGCAAAGGCGGATTGCTTCAGGATAAGGACATACGGGCCGCAGCGGCAAAGGCGGACGGCGGTACGGTCAATGAGAATGTTTTCGGAAACGGCAGCGCTCAGGAAAACAACAGTAAAGAAAACAACGGTAAAGGAAACAACAGCGCGGAAAACGAAGCCTCCGCCAGTGAAAAGTCAGGTCGGACTGCGTTGAAAAAGCATCCCCGCACACAGGCGCAGGGAGTAAATCCTCAGGCGCTGGAATACGGAACGAAGGAAGCGGAGATTATAGATTATTATGTGACGGACGGAAATGGTGTGGAGACAACAACCATACTGAAGGGTGATCCCTTTACCATGCATATGAGGGTGCATATCCACGAGGATGTGCCCGCGCCGATTTTTGCGCTTTCCATTAAAAATATCAAGGGCGTGGAAATTACCGGGACGAATACCATGGTGGAGCGGGCGTTCCTGGAGTAAAGGCCGGGGAAGAGCTGGAAATTACTTTTTCACAGAAGGTGAGGCTGCAGGGCGGCGATTACCTTTTGTCCCTGGGAGTGACCGGATATAAGGGAGATTCCTTTACGGTATACCACCGTCTGTATGATATTATGAACCTGACCGTGATTTCCGACAGGGATACGGTGGGATATTTTGATATGGAATCTGATGTGAAGGTTGATTATAGAGTGGCAGGGGCCAAAGATGACTGAGCAGATAGGGAAAGTGAAACTGGACTTATCCTTTTACCCCGGAGAAGACTTCTACTGTGACGGAACGGTAGAGGATGAAATATTGGATATTGTAAAAAATTATCCGCCGGAGGAATACCAGAAAAAAATAGAGGAAAAGCGCAGCTGGCCTGTGTTTTATCATCTTTCGCCGCAGCGGGAAAATATTAAAATGCGGCCTGGCTTTCCATGGATAAAAATACGAAGGTGCTGGAGGTAGGCAGCGGTATGGGAGCGGTCACAGGAGTGCTGGCCCGTAAGGCCGGCAGCGTCACCTGTGTGGATTTATCCAAAAAGAGGAGTCTCATCAATGCCTATCGCAACCAGGAATATGACAATGTAACGATTTATGTGGGGAATTTCAATGATATAGAACCGATTCTGCCCTGCGATTACGATTATGTCCTGCTGATAGGCGTTTTCGAATACGGGCAGAGCTACATTCCCACGGAAACGCCCTTTGAGGATTTCCTGAACATTAACCAGAAGCATGTAAAAAAGGACGGCAACCTGGTCATCGCCATTGAAAACAAGATGGGGATGAAGTACTGGGCCGGCTGCGCGGAGGATCATTTATCCCGGTTTTTCGCGGGGATTGAGGATTATCCTGACGGCGGCGTAGTGCGCACCTTTACCAGGAACGGCCTGGAGAAGCTGATGCGTAAATGCGGTGTTGCGGACTATCATTTTTACTACCCTTACCCGGATTATAAATTTGCCGACACCATTTATTCCGACAGACGCCTTCCCAAGGTGGGCGAGCTGAGCAAGAACCTGCGGAATTTCGATGCGGACAGAATGCTTCTTTTCGATGAGAAAAATGCCTTTGATATGGTGATCCGGGAAGGCATATTCCCCATGTACAGCAACTCCTACCTGGTGATGACGGGGCCTGCGCCGGACACCGTTTATACGAAATTCTCCAATGACCGGGCGGATATTTATGCTATCCGTACGGATATTGTGGAGCAGGAAAAAAGGCGTGTCGTCCGCAAAATACCGGATTCCCCGGCAGCGGCCGAGCATGTGGAAAATATAGCGAAATTTTATAAGGAACTGAAAAAAAGATACGAAGGAAGCGAACTTTTTATAAATGAATGTCATCTGATAAAGGACGGGAAGGGCCTGCCGGAAGTACAGCTTGAATATCTGGAGGGTTGTACGCTGGAGGAAATGATGGATGACTGTCTGGATCGGGAGGACATGAATTGCTTCCGCAGCCTTTTCGGGGCATATCTGGATAAAATCCGTTACAGGGCGCAGGTGCCGGTATCGGATTATGATCTGGTATTCGGAAACATTATTGTAGATAAAGAGGGCCGCTGGAACCTGATTGATTATGAGTGGACCTTTGAGGAATGTGTGGATTCCAATGCGCTGGCTTTCCGTGCGTTGTACTGCTATCAGATGGGAGACGGCAAACGTAAGGGACTTCCTGTGGAGGAATTCCTGAAGGAGCTGGGAATCAGCGAGGAGGCGGCGCAGGAATACCGGGCCAGGGAACGTCGTTTCCAAAAGGCCGTTACGGGCAATCGTGTGTCAGTTTCCGATATGCGGGTGCTGCTTGGCAGGAGGGCGATCCCCTGGCAGGAGTTTTTTTCAAGGCTTGATCGCAAAAAGGTGGAGATATTCGAAGATTACGGCGCGGGCTACAGCCCGGAGCATTCCTATCATCATTTTCCAAGCTATCTTGTGGATGATCACATGCGTATCAGTGTGCCTGTGAAGGAGGGTGTCAGGGGAATCCGTATCGATCCTGCGGAAAGCTCCTGTATTGTACGCATGGAGAGCGCCGTGCTGAACGGCATGGAGCTGCCGTTGTCGGATCCGGCTTATCTGGCGATGAACGGATGGGAGCTGACGCCGAAAAAGGATCCCCATCCCGTATTCTTTTTCCACAGCAATGATCCCAACATCAATATCCGGCTGGATAAAGTGTCGGAGGGCGGCGACGGGATTTTAGAGGTGGAGTTCGAGATAGAATGGCTGTCGGAGGAAACGGCGTCCGCGGTGGATGCCAATCTCAAAAGGAGGCACTGGTTTTGAACCTGAAGAAAATATTGCAGGCTCCCATGCGGAGACGACAGACTTTAAAATATGAAAACAGAATCGTAAGTCAGACGGTTGCCTATCATGACTGGATTCTGAAAAAGGAACAGCAGGAAAGGGAAGGCTCTGTCCTGCTTGGGCAGGATCTTTCCATGGAATATATCGCCTACAGCGGCTGCGGGGAAAAGTTTTCCTTAAAGGAGGTTGAGGCGGACATTGCGGTGTTCTATGGGGACGGCGGAAAACCGGAGAAGGAAGAAATGGCCCTTCTTTCAGATTATTTTGCCAGACATCCAAAGGCGCTGCTGGTTTATGCGGACGAGGATGAAATCGACAGCGCTTCAGGAGAACCCAGGCGCCGGAATCCATGGCTGAAGCCGGACTGGTCCCCGGATACGCTGATTTCCTATTTTTATTTCGGGAACCTCTTTGCGGTGAGGACTAAAAGCCTCCAGGATATCCCGTGGCTGGGCTCCGGGGATTTCAGAAGCAATCTGTATGATTTCTGTTTGAAGGCGGTGGAAAAGGCGGGGGAGGCCTGCCATTTTGACAGCGTGCTTTTCCATAATACAAGCCCCATCCGTCCTTTCGGTATGGAAGAAAAATATGAAGAGCTCAAAAGCGCGGCATACATAAGACGGGGATGGCCCCTGAAGGCGGAAGGCATGGTTTCCATCGTGATTCCCTCCAAGGACAATCCGGGCGTCCTGTCCACATGTATCCATTCCGTGATGGAAGCCAGCACCTACCGTAATTTTGAAATCATCGTCGTAGATAATGGCAGCAGTGAAAAGAACCGGAGGCGCATTGAACTCATGCTGTCCTTGATGACGCCGGAGTGCCGGTTCCGTTATGTGTATGAGCCGATGGAATTTAATTTTTCAGCCATGTGCAACAAAGGCGTGGGGCTGGCGCGCGGCGAATATGTAATGCTTTTGAATGATGATATAGAAATTATCCAGGAAGACTGGCTGGAAAAAATGATGCGTAAGGCCGTGCTTCCCCATGTGGGGGCGGTGGGTGTGAAGCTTTTCTATCCGGGCAGCCATACCATCCAGCATGCCGGCATCACCAATATCCGTCTGGGCCCGGCCCATAAGCTGCAGTTTCGGGATGACAGGACGGATTATTATTTCCTCAGGAACCGTCTGGCCTTTGATGTGCTGGGCGTGACCGGGGCCTGCCTGCTTGTGAAAAAAAGTATTTACGAGGAGGCCGGAGGTCTGTCCGAGGCGCTGCGCGTAGCCTTTAATGATGTGGAATTCTGCTATCATGTGTATGAAATGGGCTATTATAATGTGATCTGCAATGATGTGGCGCTTTATCATCATGAGTCCTTAAGCCGGGGTATGGACGACAGCGTGGAGAAGCTGAAACGCCTCCATCAGGAGCTGAACATGCTTTATGAGCTGCATCCGGATATTTACGGACGGGATCCTTTTTACCACAGATATCTGGTGAAGGATGTGCTGGATCAGGAATTTTACGCCGGAAACAGATATGAGTATACGGATCGGCTGGATACCGTGGAGCCGGAAAGCCTGCGGGATGGTTTACGTCCGGAGTGGTGCAATGAGGTGCTGCGCATGGGGATTGAATTTGCCGGTGATCTGTGTAAGTGGGAAACCGGCCGCAGCGGCGGCGGAAATTATTTTATCCAGGGCTGGTGCTATGCGCTTCAGGTGGACAACAGCCAGTATCGTTTTAACCTTCTGTTAAAGCCGGTGGATCGGGGCGACGGCCCGTCGGCGGAGAATGGCGGGGAGGAAGGCGCTGTGTGGAAGCTGCCCGTCAGCAGGCAGTACAGGCCGGATATCCAGGAAAATCTGGGCCATCTGCAGATGGTGGCGCTTACGGGCGTATGCCTGCAGTTTGGAAGAGAGGCGCTGCCTGAAGGGGAATACCGCATCGGCTTCCTCTGGGAGGACTGCTGTTCCAGGCAGAAGCTGTATCAGTGGACGGCGGAAACCATGGAAATCGTACACTGAGCGGCAGCTGTGAGGATGTCGGCCGTCGGCCGTCCGGCTGTATGAAAAGGAAGGCGGCCGGATGCACCGTACTTTGAGAGGAGCAGGACAATTCGTATGGATCAGAAGAAAGAAAAGAACGGCGGACAGGAATCGGTCGTGCCGGAAAAGGATTATAAAGAGGCTTACGAGCAGGAGCATTATAAAAGCACCTATCTTGCGGGCCGTGTGGCGGAGCTGGAGGATCAGGTGGATGACCTGCAGTTTAAGCTGGACAGAATTAAAAACAACCCTGTCTGGAAAGCGAGCACGCCGCTGCGCAAATGCATGCATTTTGCCATCCGCCAGGTGGACCGTGTGAAAAACTGCGGCAGCATCGGCGGTGTTGTGACGAAGATGAAGTATAAAGCCAATGAACGCAGGGCCATGAAGCATTACGGTACGGAGAGCTTCCCTTCGGAAGAGGAAAGGAAGCGGCAGGAGGAAACCGTTTTTCCAAATATGGTGAAAATCAGTATCCTGACCCCCCTCTGGAATACGCCGGAAAATTTCCTGCGGGACATGATCGAATCCGTGCAGAAGCAGACCTATGGGAACTGGGAGCTGTGCCTGGCGGACGGCTCGGATGATGCCCATGCTTATGTGGGGGAAATCTGCAGGGAGCTGGCGGGGAAGGATGAACGAATCCGTTACAGGAAGCTGGAAAAGAACGAAGGGATTGCGGGAAACACCAACCAATGCCTGACAATGGCCACGGGAGAATATATCGGCCTGTTTGATCATGACGATATGCTGCATCCCTGTGTGCTTTTTGAATATGTAAAGGCAATCAATGAGAAAAATGCGGACTATGTTTACTGTGATGAAGCTACCTTTAAAAACGGCGACATCAACCAGATGATTACCATGCATTTTAAACCGGACTACGCTATCGACAACCTGCGGGCCAATAATTATATCTGCCATTTCAGCGTTTTTTCCAGAAAGCTTCTGGACGGGACCGAGCTGTTCCGCACGAAATTCGACGGCAGCCAGGATCATGATATGATTCTGCGGCTTACGGATAAGGCGGAGCATGTGGTGCATGTGCCAAAGCTTTTGTATTACTGGAGACTGCACGCAGGCAGCGTTGCCTCGGGAATCGAAGCCAAGCCCTACGCCATTGAATCGGCAAGGGGTGCGGTGGCGGATCATCTGAGAAAGCATGGTTTTGAGCATTTTACCATCACAAGCACCAGGGCCTTTGAGACCATTTTCAAGATCACCTATGAAATTATCGGGGATCCGAAAATATCCATTATCATCCCCAATAAGGATCATGTGGAGGATCTGCGCAGATGCGTTACTTCTATTATAGAGAAGTCCACCTATGACAATTACGAAATCGTCATTGTGGAAAATAACAGCGAGACAAAGGAAATCTTCTCCTATTATGAGGAGCTTAAGAACAATCCTTCCATAAAAATAGTAACCTTCAAGGGGGCCTTTAATTACTCTGCCGTGAATAATTTTGGGGTGGGCGCGGCCACGGGAGATTACGTCCTGCTTCTGAATAACGATACGCAGGTCATAACCGTAAACTGGCTGGAGGAGCTACTTATGTACGCACAGCGTGAGGATGTGGGCGCTGTGGGCGGAAAGCTGTATTACGCGGATAAGACCATCCAGCACGCCGGCGTGGTAATCGGCCTTGGCGCCCACCGGACGGCGGGGCATACACATTACCGTCAGAAACGGGAAAACCTGGGGTACATGGGAAGGCTGTGCTATGCGCAGGACGTTTCCGCGGTAACCGGGGCCTGCCTTATGGTGAAAAAAAAGCTGTATGAAGAAGCCGGCGGCCTGGACGAAGGCTTTGCCGTTTCCCTCAACGACGTGGATTTCTGCCTGAAGCTGCGGCAGCTGGGCTATCTGAACGTATTCACCCCTTTTGCGGAGCTGTATCATTATGAATCCGTGTCCAGGGGACTGGATACGGATGGGGAAAAGGCGGCGCGCTATAATGAGGAATCCGCCCGTTTCCGGGAAAAGTGGAAGGTGCAGCTGGAGGCGGGGGATCCCTATTACAACCCGAATTTTACGCTGGATAAAAGTGACTTTTCTTTACGGGTATAAAAAAATGTAGTATACTGAACAAGGACAGTATGACTTCTTCAACGATTGAGATCAGAGATAACCGCCCGGCGGGGCGGCACATTTGCTGCACAGGCCCGCGGAAGCGGAAGAAAAGGAGGAGAAACACATGGGATATATGGAGGAATACAAATTCTGGCTGGAAGCTCCCTATTTTGACCCGAAGACAAAAGAGGAACTGAAGGGAATCGAAGGAAACGAAGCGGAGATCGAGGACCGGTTTTATAAGGAACTGGAATTCGGCACCGGCGGCCTGCGCGGCGTAATCGGCGCGGGAACCAACCGCATGAACATTTATACGGTAAGAAAGGCCACACAGGGCCTGGCAAACTATATTTTAAAGCAGGGCGGAGAGAAAAAGGGCGTGGCAATTGCCTATGACTCCCGTTTCATGTCCCCTGAATTTGCGGACGAGGCGGCTCTGTGCCTGGCGGCCAACGGCATTAAGGCCTATGTTTTTGATGAATTACGGCCCACACCAGAGCTTTCCTTTGCGCTGCGCACCCTGGGCTGTATTTCCGGAATCGTGGTAACGGCAAGCCATAACCCGCCGGAATATAACGGCTATAAGGTATACTGGGAGGACGGCGCCCAGGTGACCGCGCCCAAGGATAAGGAAATCATCGATGAGGTGAAGGCGGTTACCGATTATGCCGATGTGAAGACCATGGAAAAGGATGCCGCTGCGGCAGCAGGGCTTTACCAGGTAATCGGCTCCGAAATCGATGATGCCTATATGGTAGAGCTGAAAAAGCAGATCATCCATCCCGAAGTGATTCAGGAAATGGCTGATGATATCAAGATTGTATACACACCCTTCCACGGCACGGGCAACAAGCCGGTCAGAAGAGTGCTTTCCGAGCTGGGCTTTAAGCATGTGTATGTGGTTCCGGAGCAGGAGCTTCCTGATCCCGAATTTACCACGCTGGATTATCCCAATCCGGAAGATCCCAAGGCATTTACGCTGGCGCTGAAGCTTGCGAAGGAAAAGAATGCGGATATCGTGATGGCAACCGATCCGGATGCCGACCGTCTGGGCATTTATGCGCTGGATACAAAGAGCGGTGAATATGTGCCGTTTACAGGAAACATGTCCGGCATGCTCATTGCGGAATACATCCTGAGGGAACGCACCGCCACAGGGACCATGCCCGCCAACCCGGCTATGGTGAAAACCATCGTTACCACTAATATGGCAGACCCCATTGCGGCGGATTACAACGTAAAATTGATTGAAGTTCTCACAGGCTTTAAATTTATCGGGGAACAGATCAAGCTGTTCGAGCAGACCGGCTCCAACAACTACGTATTCGGCCTGGAGGAAAGCTACGGCTGCCTGGCAGGAACCCACGCGAGAGACAAGGATGCCGTTGTGGCGGTTATGTGTCTGTGTGAAGTAGCTGCATGGTGCAAGAAGCACGGCCTGACACTGTGGGATCAGATGCTTGCCCTCTATGAAAAATACGGATATTTTAAAGAGGATCTGTACACCATTACCTTAAAGGGCATCGACGGCTCCAGGCAGATCGGGGAAATGATGGATAAGCTGAGAAAGAATCCTCCCGCCCGTTTTGGAGAGCTGGAGGTGGTAAATGTCCGCGATTACGAGACAGGAATTACCAGGGAGCTGGCAACCGGGAAAGAAACCCCTACGGGACTGCCCAAGTCCAATGTCCTGTATTTTGACCTGACCAACGATTCCTGGTGCTGTGCAAGACCTTCCGGAACCGAACCCAAGATCAAATTCTACATGGGCGTTAAGGGAACCAGCCTGGAGGATGCGAAGGCTAAGAACGAAAAGCTGACGGAAGAACTGAAGGCAGTGATCGAAGCATAAAGCAAGGGAAGCTGCAGGGACGTTATTATTCTACGTGTACGGACTGCGCAGTGTATGCGCAGTACCCTGACGGAAGCTTATTTTTACAGTAATGAATATCACGGCGCAGAAAGCCGGCAGGTATCGGTGCCCATCCGTTCTTTTTCGGGTGGACCGCTTGCACTTTAGAGTTTAAAAACAGGAGAGTTGCATGGGACATATTCTGAACCTGTCCAATTTCACAAAGGCATTCCGTTATCTGAAAAAAAACGGCTTGGGCGCGGCATTTTCTGCCGTGGAAGAACGTATTTTACAGGAGCGTTCCCAGGCGGAGGAGGCCGGAGGCAATGGTACGGGCAGCCGGTACCAGCCGCCCACTGAGACAGAACTGGATGCCCAGCGCAGACGCAGCTGGCCTGATCCGGTGCTCTTCAGCATTGCGGTGCCGGCTTATGAAACAGATCCTGTTTACCTGAAGGAGCTTTTGGATTCCCTTCAGGAACAGACCTCCCCTGCTGGGAGCTTATCCTGGCGGATGCGGGCGCACGGGAGACAAAGTGTCAGAAAGGCCGAAGCCAGGGCTGATGAGAGAATCCGCTACATCAGGCTGGCCTCGAATGATGGAATTGCCGGAAATACCAATGCGGCGATAGAACTGGCACAGGGAGCCTATATCGGCCTTCTTGACCATGACGATATTCTCCACCCGGGACGCTCTTTACGAAATGGCCTGCGCCCTGGAAAAAATAGGGAACAAAACGGAATACATCCCGTATTTTTGTATTCCGATGAAGATAAATGTGACGGCGAAGCGCAGAATACCTACGAGCCCCAAGAAAAAAGGACTTTAACCTGGATCTGCTGCTGTCTAATAATTATATCTGTCATTTCCTGGTGATGGACGCTGCGGTTATGAAACGTCTGCGTCTGCGCACCGGATTTGACGGCGCACAGGATTATGATCTGGTGCTTCGCGCGGCGGGACAGGTTCTTGAAGGGACGCCCGAGGAAGCCTATGTCCATATCCCAAAGATCCTCTACCACTGGCGCTGCCACCGTAATTCCACGGCCTCCAATCCTGCCAGCAAGACCTATGCCTATGAAGCGGGGAGGAGAGCCCTTGAGGATTTTGGCAGGGAACACGGCTGGAAAGTGCAGGCGGAAGATACCAGGCACCTGGGCTTTTACCGCCTGGAGTTTATGCCGGACGCGCTCAGCCAGCGCAGTGATCTGGGCGCTGTAGCCGGCCCCCTTCCTTCCAGGAATGGCCGTCTGGTGAGCGGAATATACGACGAATCGCCCGATTCTACTGTGACCATGCGCTATGACGGCCTTAAACGCCGCTTCAGCGGGTACATGCACCGGGCGGTCCTCACTCAGGATGTGGAGGCCGCAGATATCCGTACCATGCAGGTCCGGCCTGAATTCAGGAAGGATTTGGATCTGGCCCTGCAGGAAATACGCGCCGGCGCCGATCCGGTCAGGACAAGCATCGCCTTCTGCCTGACCTTAAGAAAACGAGGCTTCCGCATTCTGTGGGATCCGGACAGGAAAGAGGGAATCCATTGAAAACAACCGTAGTTATCCCCAATTATAACGGCATACAATATCTGGAAAACTGCCTCCGCTCCCTGGAACACTGCTTCCCGGAGCACGGCGGACCCACATTTGCAGTCATTATCGTTGATAACGGTTCCGACGACGGCAGCGCGGAAATGGCGGAACGTCTTTTTCCCTGGGTACGTCTTATCCGTTTTCCGGAAAACAGAGGCTTTGTGGAGGCTGTAAATGAGGGAATCCGACAGTCGGCAACTCCTTATGTCTTCCTGCTGAACAATGACACCACCGTGGATCCCGGCTGCATCCGCAGGCTGGAACGCCGCATGGACAGCGATTCCGCCCTTTTTTCCGTCGCAACCAAAATGCTTTCCATGGCACAGCCGGACGTCATGGACGGCGCCGGGGATCTTTACAGCGCCCTTGGCTGGGCCTATGCAATAGGAAAGGGACGGCCATCCGCCGACTACAATGCTCCCGTGCCCGTATTCTCCGCATGTGCAGGTGCCGCCCTCTACCGCAGGGAATACCTGGAAAAAACCGGGCTACTGGACGAAATCCACTTTGCCTACCTGGAGGATGTGGATCTTGGCTACCGCGCCCGAATCCTGGGCTATAAAAACTGTTACGAACCCACTGCCAGGGTGTACCATGCCGGCAGCGCCACCACTGGTTCCCGCTACAACCCTTTTAAAATTGCCCACTCCTCCAGGAATAACATATACCTCATTTACAAAAACATGCCGTTTTTCCAGTTATTGCTGAACCTCCCCTTCCTGGCCGCAGGATTTTTCCTGAAAATCCTCTTCTTCTGCGCCAAAGGCTATGGAGGCGTATACCTTAAGGGCATGGGCCAGGGCTTCAGGCTTTGCGCAACGCCCGAAGCCCGCGCCCGAAAAGTCCGTTTCAAACCCGCCAATTTCGGGCACTATATAACCATACAGCTGGAACTCTGGCTTAACATGTTCCGCCGTATATAAGCCGCCGGCTTAAAAAGCACACAAACCGCCGGAAAATTAAAAAAAATATTTATTTTTAAAACTTTCAGACAACCAATTACATCTTAATATAAGACACACCTTAGTTCCCCTCAATTTGCCCCGGCAATGTCCTCATAACCGGCTTTTGAAAACTCTCCGGCGTTATGTCTGTGGTATATCGCTGCCCGGTCTGGGTCCGCTTGGGTTCGGAAGGGGTTTTCAAATGCCTGGGAAGCCTTGGAGCTGTTTCTTAAAGCCTGAAACGGCAGCTTAACCTGCCATACGGCAGCTGTCTGAGGAGCGCTAGCGACGAGTTCCTGCCGTATCAAGGTCGTCCAAGCTGCCGTTTCAGGCTTTTAGAAACAGCCCAAGGCTGATATGGCGTTTGAAAACCCCCTCACCCGCGACCCTTCCCACCCGAAGCGGACCCAGACCGGGCAACAATACCTAACGCATGCACCACAGACACAACATCACTGTCGTAAAATGGCGATTAAGGAAAATTTAAGTTGTGCTTTTAAGATTATTATTGTACAATACAATTTGTATATGGGGAAACAGGTGAAGCCATGATTAAGGACAACCAGCAATACTTTAACCGATTGCATGTCATAGTAGATGCATTTGTTATTGCAGGCTCCTATATACTTGCGTGGTATTTGAAAATAGGGAGCAATTTAAAAGATACGGGTCCTGAGGTGGGCGTGTTGGATATGAAGATATATTTCAGCGCCCTGTATTTTGTTGTGCCGGGATATCTGATTCTGTATTACTGGTTCAAGCTTTACTCACCCAAACGGGTTCAGCGCAGTGAATCGGAAATCGTTAATGTCTGCAAGGCGAACATCGTTGGCGTGACAGTTTTTCTGGCGGTGCTGTTTACGGTAAATAATACCTTCAGTTCCTTCCAGGTGCACGATTTTTCCCGTGGCATGGTTGGTATTTTCTGTGCCGTTAATACGGTAAATACCCTGCTCATGCGCGCCCTTATCCGCTATATACTGTATTATGTAAGGAAAAAAGGCTACAATCTCAAATACATTCTTCTGGTAGGATATTCCAGGGCGGCGGAAGAATATATCAACAGAATTAATTCCAACCCTCAATGGGGATATGTGGTAAGAGGAATTCTGGATGATAAAGTGCCCAGAGGAGCAACCTATAAGGGAGTGAAGGTATTAGGATCAATTGACAACCTTCTCTATATTTTACCGGAAAACAAGCTGGATGAAATCGCCATCACGCTCTCCCTGGAAAGCTATGACAGACTGGAGGAGCTGGTGGATTTGTGTGAAAAATCGGGCGTCCATACCAAATTTATACCGGATTATAATTCTCTGATCCCAGGAAAGCCTTACATGGAGGATCTGATGGGGCTTCCGGTAATCAATATCAGGTATGTGCCGCTTTCCAATACGCTCAGCGCGCTGGCGAAGCGCTGTGTGGATATTGCAGGATCTTTTTTCGGACTGATCCTGATATCGCCGCTTTTGCTTGTTGTGGCGCTTCTGGTGAAAGCTACCAGCAAGGGGCCGGTTATATTCAAGCAGGAAAGAGTAGGGCTTCATAATAAAACCTTTATGATGTATAAATTCCGGACGATGCGGCAGCAGCAGCCCGGCGAAGAGAAGAAGGGCTGGACAGTGAAGGGCGATCCCAGGATTACCAGAGTTGGGGCATTCCTGCGCAGAACAAGCCTGGATGAACTGCCTCAGCTGTTTAATGTCCTGCTGGGGGATATGAGCCTGGTGGGGCCAAGACCGGAACGGCCTCAGTTTGTGGAGAAGTTCAGGGAAGAAATACCCCGCTATATGATAAAGCATCAGGTGCGCCCCGGAATGACCGGCTGGGCACAGATTAACGGCTACCGGGGGGACACGTCCATCCGCAAGCGGATTGAATATGATATATACTACATTGAGAACTGGAGCATGGCCCTTGATATCAAAATCCTTTTTCTTACTTTTTTCAAAGGATTTATCAATGAGAATGCTTATTAGAAATACAGGAAACAGGAGAAAAAAGTATGGCATCATCATCGCAGAGAGGTAATGGAGGGAACCGGAACAGCGGCTCAAGAAACAACGGTTCCCGTAACAGTGCGTCACGCAGCGGCAGCTCACGCGGACGTGATGAATACAGAGAGCCCCGCAGAGGCGGTTATCGTGACGAGTATGATGAACCCCGCAGAGGCGGTTCCCGTGACGAGTATGACGTACCCCGCAGTTCCCGTGGCAGTTATAACGACGGAAGGAATACCGGCGTAAAAAATGGCGGTTCCAAAGGGAAAAAGAACATGTCCAAAAAGAGAAAGGCCAGAAAGACAAGAAGAATTGTAATGTTTACAGTGGAAATGGTCGCTCTTGTTGTGCTGGCAGTTGTTCTCTGGGCGGTGCTGAAACAGACCTCCATTCAGAAAATCAATGTTAACGAAGAGGACATTGTAATCAACGATACGGTAGAGAATAATACAGCTATGAAGGGATACCGTAATATCGCTTTGTTCGGTATTGATGCCAGAAATGATAATCTGGATAAAGGAAACCGTTCCGATACAATAATGATCGCTTCTATTAATCAGGATACGGGAGAAGTGAAGCTTTGTTCCGTATACCGTGATACGTATATGAATCTGGGTAATGATAAATACAGCAAATGCAATGCTGCCTATGCGGCTGGCGGGCCGAAGCAGGCGATAGATATGCTGAACATGAACCTGGACATGAATATTACCAATTATATCAGCATTGGCTTTGAGGGTTTGATAGAGACCATTGACAGCCTGGGCGGAATACAGATTGATGTTAAGGAAGATGAAATCAAGCATTTGAACAATTACCAGGCCAGTATGTTCAGTACGGAAACCAAGGAAAAATTAACGGATAATTATGTCAAGGTAACGCAGCCCGGCCTCCAGACACTGAACGGCCTGCAGGCTACGGCGTACTGCCGTATCCGTTATACGGCAGGATGATTTCAAGCGGGCGGAGAGACAGCGTACCGTACTGCTGGCCTGCTTTGAAAGGCGAAGACCGCTTCCGTATCCACTTTGAACTCGATACTGGATTCGGTTATGCGCCGCATGTGGCCACCAATTTAAATACGGCGGAGATGCTGGAGGTATTGGGAGAACTGACTAAATATAAGGTAGTGGCAACCGACGGCTTCCCGTTTGAAACCAACAGGGTTACCGGAAAGGTCGGTAAGGCCGGAAGCTGTGTTATCCCTACCTCGCTGGAGGATAATGTAGTGCTTCTCCACAAGTTCTTCTTTGAGCAGGAGGAATATACACCTTCTCCGTCTGTGAAGAGCTACAGCGCTATTGTGTCAAGGGATACCGGAAGGTAGCCGGAAATCAGGACAAAAAAGAAGATATTACCTGAAATGAGCTAAAAGGGGCCAATCCAAGGCCCCTTTTTCTAAAATTAAGGATAACTGTTTATAGTTATTCTTATGTGCTTTAATCCGGCAATGAATGATGCTGGCCGGAAGGAAAGGGAAGTTACGAATGAAGATTGATGTTATTATCCCTGTATACAAGCCGGAGAAAAGGTTTTTGGAGCTGATCAGCAGGCTGGAAAAACAGACTCTGAAGCCGAATCGGATCATAATAATGAATACGGAAGAAAAATATTTTGAAGCTCTTCTGTATGGTACAGATTTTGCCAGGGAGCATCCGAACGCCGAGGTGCACCATCTTTCCAAGTGGGAATTCAATCATGGTGGAACCAGAAATGATGGAGCGGCCCGCAGCACAGGGGATATTTTCGTATGCATGACTCAGGATGCGCTGCCGGCCGACAACAGGCTTCTTGAGGAGCTGACGGCGGCGCTGAGCGCGGAAGAGGACATTGCTGTTTCCTATGCAAGGCAGCTGCCTGAAAAGGACAGCGGAGAGATAGAAAAATACACCAGGCAGTTTAATTATCCGGAGGAGAGCTGTGTAAAGGGGAAAGGGCAGCTGCCTGAAATGGGAATTAAGACCTATTTCTGTTCCAATGTGTGCGCAGCTTATAAGAAAGAGGTTTTCCGTAAGCTGGGAGGCTTTGAACGGCATGTGAATTTCCAATGAAGATATGCTGTTTGCGGCCAAAGCGGTGCAGGCTGGATGGAAAATTGCTTATTGTGCCGGGGCGAAGGTGTACCACTGCCATAATTATACATGCGTGGAGCAGTTCCACCGTAATTTTGACAACGGAGTATCCCAAGCGCAGCATCCGGAGGTTTTAAGGGACTTCCTTCCGAGTCAGAGGTTGCTGGTAAAACAGACGGCTGCCCATTTGTGCAGTATCCATAAGCCCTGGCTTGTACTGCGGCTGTTTGCGGAAAGCGCGGCCAAATATGCGGGATTTTCCTGGAAGGCGATATAAAGCCTGCCCCAGGCGTTGTAAGGGCCTGCGCAATGAATAAAGATTATTGGAAACAAGTGTAATGTGATTGAATGGAGGCAAGTATGTGTGGAATTGTAGGCTACATCGGTAAAAATCAGGCAGCACCCATCGTCCTTGATGGACTCTCCAAACTGGAATACCGCGGATATGATTCGGCGGGGATGGCCATTTTTGACGGCAGCAAAATCAACATCACCAAATCTGTGGGAAGACTGAAGGTATTGCAGGAGCTTACCCATGACGGGGCGACGATGCCGGGAAATCTTGGAATCGGCCATACCAGATGGGCGACCCACGGGGCGCCCAGTGATGTGAATTCCCATCCGCATTTTAACGAAAAGGGCACAATTGCCGTCGTACATAACGGAATTATTGAAAATTATCTTCCACTGAAGAAAAAACTGGAAAGCAAGGGCTATCATTTTATTTCGGAGACGGATACGGAGGTCCTGGCCCATATGCTGGACTATTATTACAAGGGAGATCCCATGGGGGCTATCGTAAAGGTGCTTCATCGTGTGGAGGGCTCCTACGCGCTGGGAATTTTGTTCTCGGATTTTCCCGGGGAAATGTTTGCGGTAAGGAAGGACAGCCCGCTTATTGTAGGGCAGAGTGGGGAGGGCTGTTTTATCGCCTCCGATGTGCCTGCCATACTGAAGTATACCAGAACGGTCACCTATATTGACAATCAGGAAATCGTCCGTCTGACTCCGGAAGGACTGCACATCTATAATGTGGATGAGGAAGAGCTGGAAAAAGAAAGCGTTACCATCGACTGGGATGCGGAAGCGGCGGAAAAGGCCGGCTATGAGCATTTTATGCTGAAGGAAATGTATGAGCAGCCAAAGACGGTAACCGATACCATAAGCCCCAGGATCAAGAAGAATGATATCGTCATTGAAGAGCTGGGAATGAGTGATGAGGATCTTCTGTCCGTAAGGAAAATCCATATCGTTGCCTGCGGCTCCGCTTATCATGCCGGAGTTACCGGGAAATATGTGCTGGAAGGGCTGGCACGTATACCGGTGGAGGTGGATCTGGCCTCCGAGTTCCGTTACCGCAACCCGATCCTGGAGGATGGGGGCATGGTGGTGGTGATCAGCCAGTCCGGGGAAACTGCGGATACCCTGGCCGCGCTGCGGGAATCGAAGAAACGTGGCTTTAAGGTTCTGGGCATCGTCAATGTGGTGGGAAGCTCCATCGCCAGGGAGGCGGATAATGTTATGTATACCTGGGCAGGACCGGAAATTGCGGTAGCTACGACAAAGGCCTATAGCGCCCAGCTGATTGCGCTCTATCTGCTTGCTTTAAAGCTGGCCCGGGTGAGACACACGGTAACGGAAAGAGAATTTGAGGGCATGCTGGAAGATTTGGGTCGTCTGCCCGATCAGATAGAACTTCTTCTGAATAATAAAAACAGGATTCAGAGATTTGCCAACAGGTATATTGCGGCAAAGGATGTTTTCTTTATCGGCAGGGGAATTGACTATGCCATTTCCATGGAAGGCTCTCTGAAGCTGAAGGAAATTTCTTATATCCACTCGGAGGCCTATGCGGCGGGAGAACTGAAGCATGGCACAATATCCCTGATAGAAGAGGGAACGCTTGTGGCGGCGGTATCCACGCAGCCCTCGCTGTACCAGAAAACCATCAGCAATATGGTGGAGGTAAAATCGAGAGGCGCATTTGTGCTTGCCGTGACCTGTGAAGGAAACAGGGAAATCGAAAAAGCAGCGGATTATGTAATCTATATCCCGCAGACCAATCCTTTCTTCGCCAATTCGCTGGCGATTATCCCGCTCCAGCTTTTCAGTTATTATGTAGCGGTTGGAAAGGGCTGTGATGTGGATAAGCCGAGGAATCTGGCAAAATCTGTTACTGTGGAATAAAAAGCGGCCTTTTTTCTTTTTTATAGGGGATTTAACATATTTTCTATAGATTTATCACAGAAAGAACACAATTCCTGTATATACTGTAAATAAAGCTTGGGATAAACCTGAAATGATAAAGGAGAAAAGAGGTAAGCGATATGTTTGAAAACAATAATTATTCAAACGAAAACGTGAATGAACAAAATAATTCGCAGACTGTCCAGAGCGGCAGTGATGCTGCTCATACAGAACATAATAACGGACAGACGGCTGGCGGCGCCGCTGGCAGTGCGGACAGTACCGGCAATACCGGAAGCTATACAGGAAGCGGCTATACAGGAGGTTATTCGGGAAGCGGCTATACGGGCGGCTATTCCGGGATGAATGCGGGCGGCTACCAGAACGGCGGACAGGGCGGTTACCAGAACAACGCAGGTTACCGGAGCGGCGCGGGAGCGCAGGGCGGATATCAGGGCAGCCCTTATCAGACTGGCGGATATCAGAATGCGGGACAGAACGGAACAGGACAAAACGGCGCCGGACAGGGAGGCATGGGACAGAACGGACAGCCTCACGGCAGCTACAGCGGTTATGGAAGCTATCAGTCCCAGCAGGGAAATTACCAGTACGGCAGTACTTTTTCCAATAACGATTATGGCGCTGCACCCGGAGGCGGGCGTCAGGGAAAGAAGCATAAGGAGAAAAAGCCCAGGAAGCCGATGAACCCGCTGATGAAAAAAGTGATAGCTGTGGTGGTATGCGGCGTATTTTTCGGTGTATGCGCAGGAGTCAGCTTCCTTGCGGTGAATTCTCTTGGAAATGATAAGCAGCCCAAGGAAATCACCCAGGCCACTGCGGACGGAGCGGAGAACCCGCAGGATACACAGGAGTCTGGCGCAGCGAATGATTCGGGAATCAAATCCACAGTAACGCAGGGAACCTCCAGCGCGGTGGTAACGGATGTGACAAAGGTGGTGGAAGCTACCATGCCTTCCATCGTTTCCATAACAAATCAGATGATTATTTCCGGCACGGATTTCTGGGGACAGAATATGGAACAGGAGCAGGAAGCGGCGGGCAGCGGTATTATTATCGGTGAAAATGATAAGGAGCTGCTGGTGGTGACCAATTACCACGTGGTTGCGGATTCCACTAAGCTTTCTGTGAAATTTATTGACGATGAAGTGGTTGAAGCGCAGATTAAGGGAACCAGCCCTTCCATGGATCTGGCAGTGATTGCCGTTAAGCTTGAGGATATCAACAGCTCCACCAAGGGCAGCATTGCCATTGCGACTATGGGCGATTCCGATACATTGAAGGTAGGCGAGCCTGTTATAGCCATCGGCAACGCGCTGGGCTATGGGCAGTCCGTAACCACAGGCGTGGTCAGCGCCCTGAACCGTACGCTTGAGGTAAGCGAAACGGGTACCAGCAATGCATTGATTCAGACCGATGCGGCGATCAATCCCGGTAACTCGGGCGGCGCTCTGCTGGATATCAAGGGCCAGGTTATCGGTATTAATTCCAACAAGATCGGCGGAAGCACCATTGAAGGTATGGGTTATGCCATCCCGATTTCTTCTGCAAAACCGATTATAGAAGAGCTGATGAACCGGGAGACCAAGGAAAAGGTAGATGAAAGTAACAGAGGATTCCTGGGAATTTCCTGTATCAACGTAACAAAGGCCATGGGTGAGGCATATGGTATGCCGGAGGGTATTTACGTTGCACAGGTATATCCTGCCACAGGCGCGGATAATGCAGGTCTGGTAAAGGGAGATATCATTACCGGTTTTGCGGGCGCTACGGTAACAACGCAGGATGATTTGACCAATTCCATGCAGTATTATGCGGTAGGAGACACTGTTGAGTTAACCATTATGCGCGGTAACCCGACGGAAGGCTATCAGGAGCAGAAGGTGAATGTAACCCTTACTTCCCAGGAAGCCATGAATACATCCGGAAGAAATTAAAGCCGGCGGGAAATTATGGATATAGAGCCCATACGGCGGATCTCAGGCGGATTTTGGGTCTGCTGAACGGGTACAATAAATGAAGCGGCTGCAATAAATGAAGCGGTTACAATAAATCGAGCAGCAATAAAGGAAGCAGCTGCAATAAATTACAGTAAGAAACGGCCTTGTTTTTAAAATACAGCCGTCAGATGAGGACAGATGCCCGGCAGTAAGGGCGCCTGTCCTTGTTTTTGCCTGTTTTATTTAGTTTGTTTATAGAAACTTAACTTGTATGGATATACACGATGATTTATAATGAAAACAGTTGTAGCTGCCCAGCTGATTGGGCTGGCTGCGACAGCTGCTGATACAATGTCTGTTGGCCAGAAACGGGAGCTTATGCTGTTGCGGCGGTGTCGCGGTGTGTATTAGCACAGGACTGCCGGAAGGGCACAAATTAAATCAAACGGAGGATTGCCAGATGAGCGATTTTGATAATAGAGACGAAGAAGAAAAGAAGGAAACAGGCCTGGAAGAAAATAAGGGCAAGGAGCCTTCGGATAAAAAGGAAGAAAAGACGGATAAGCCGGAAAAGGAATATGAGGATGTTTGTTTTATCTGCAGGCGCCCTGAAAGCAAGGCAGGCAAGATGTACCATCTGCCCAATAATATCTGTGTCTGCGACGACTGCATGCACAGGACTATGGATGCAGTGAGCCAGTATGATTATCAGGGTATGCTGAACAATCCCGAAATGATGAACATGCTGAACAACATGAACAAGGACGGGAAATATCCCAATATCAGCTTTGTCAATCTGGCTGATCTTCAGGGAAACGACGGGATTCCCAACAAGCAGAAGATTAAAAAGAAAAAAGCGAAGGAAAAAGAGACTGAGCCTGTATTCAACATCCATGATATTCCGGCCCCTCATAAGATCAAGGCCAGCCTGGATGAATACGTTATCGGCCAGGAGCAGGCCAAAAAGATAATTTCTGTGGCGGTTTATAATCATTACAAGCGTGTTGTGACGAATACAATGGATGATATTGAGATAGAGAAATCCAATATCCTGATGATCGGGCCCACCGGTTCCGGAAAGACCTATCTTGTGAAAACCCTTGCCAGGCTTCTGGATGTGCCGCTTGCCATCGCGGACGCCACCTCTCTGACGGAGGCCGGGTATATCGGCGATGATATTGAGAGCGTGGTATCCAAGCTTCTTGCCGCGGCGGACAATGATGTGGAGAAGGCGGAACGGGGCATTATTTTTATAGATGAAATTGATAAAATTGCCAAAAAGAAAAATACAACCTCAAGGGATGTGAGCGGTGAGTCCGTCCAGCAGGGGATGCTGAAGCTGCTGGAGGGTTCCGAGGTGGAGGTGCCTGTTGGTGCGAGCAGCAAGAACGCCATGGTTCCCCTTGCCACCGTGAATACGAGGAATATCCTGTTTATCTGCGGAGGGGCATTCCCCGATCTGGAGGGTATCATCAAGCAGAGACTGACGAAGCAGACCTCCATGGGCTTTAATGGGGAACTGAAGGATAAATATGATAAGGATCCGGATATCCTTTCCAAGGTAACTGTGGAGGATTTAAGGAACTTTGGCATGATTCCCGAGTTCCTGGGAAGGCTTCCCATCATCTGCACTCTGCAGGGCCTGACAAAGGAGATGCTGGTCAGAATTCTGAAGGAACCCAGAAATGCCATCCTGAAGCAGTATCAGAAGCTTCTTGCGCTGGATGAAGTGGATCTGCAGTTTGAGGAAGAGGCGCTGGCGGCCATTGCGGATAAGGCCACGAAGAAGGATACGGGAGCCAGGGCGCTGCGCGCCATTATTGAGGATTTTATGCTGGATATCATGTATGAGATTCCCAAGGATGATAACATCGGCAGAGTGACGATAACGAAGAATTATATTGAAGGGACCGGAGGGCCGGCTATCCAGATCAGGGGGGCGGGCTACGCCATCCCGGATAAGCAGGCTGAGGCGGCGGAATAACAGACGACAGCATCGGAATAGCAACGGCGGCGAAATAATAAGCGGCGGAATAACAGACTGCGGAAAAAGCATGTATGCCGGAAGGGCAAGCGACATACATTGATAAAAATGGTGTAGGGAAGCTTGACGTCTATGGCATCTATGACATGTAAGGAAAAAATATTGTCAGAGGACTACATGGATCTGATTAACTATTTTATTCTTCCGGAAGGCAGCGTGCAGGGAAATGATGATGTTTTCTGCTATATCCCGATTAATGAAAGGTTTCTGTCCATTTATTACAGCAGGGCGGTGCTGCCGCCTTTGGAGGTTTCCAGTTATTTTTACAGATATATCCCCAGGCTGTACGGACTGATGGATTTGTTTGTGCCGGAAGCGCTGGACAGGAATTTCGATCCACAGCCGCTGATACGCAGCGGGATTTCCTTCGTACAGAAGGAGCCGCTGAATCTGACGGGCAGGAATGTTGTCCTTGGATTTGCGGATACGGGAATAGATTACCGGAATCCTGTTTTCAGACGGGAGGACGGAAGCACAAGAATATTGGCCATCTGGGACCAAAGTGTGCAGACCGGCACACCTCCGGATGGCCTTATTTATGGAAGTGAATATACAAGGGAGCAGATCAATGAAGCGCTTCAGCTGGATAATCCGCTGGAGCTGGTGCCTGTTACCGATGATATCGGACATGGTACAGCCATGGCATCCGCTGCGGCGGGAAGTGCGTTGAACGGCGGCATTGATTTTCTGGGGGCAGCGCCGGATGCGGATATTGTGGTGGTTAAGCTGAAGCAGGCGAAGCAGTTTCTTCGTGATTATTATATGACGCCTCCCGGAGTACCGGCTTATGGGACCAACGATATCATGCTTGCGGTAAAATACCTGAGTTCCTTCTGCATCCCCTTTCATCGTCCGGCGGTTATCTGCCTGGGGGTGGGAAGCAGCTTCGGGGATCATACCGGAAACTCCGCGCTGTCCCAGTACATTTCCACCGTTGGGACACAGATTAACCAGGTGGTGGTGGTGGCAGGAGGCAATGAAGGTAATTCTGCCCATCATTTCAGCGGACATATTGATGGTACCGGTTCGGTCAATGTGGAGATACGGGTGAGTGAAGGGACAAAAGGCTTCCTTCTGGAAGCCTGGGGAAGCGTGCCGGACTTCTTTTCCATTTCCGTCCGTTCGCCGGGCGGGGAGGTGATCCCACCGGTAAGCGGACGGCTGGGACAGAGCCTGGAGTATACCTTTGTGTACGAAAAAACGAGAATCCGCCTGGATTACCAGCCTGTGGAAGCGGAAACGGGAAAGGAAGTGGCAGTGCTGCGTTTTGAAAATCCCACCCAGGGGATTTGGACGGTTATTGTCATCCGCGAGGGAGGAAACGGGAGCGGGAATTTTAACATGTGGCTTCCGATAAGGCAGTTTATTAATGGGACTGCAGAGTTCCTCCAACCCAACCCGGAGACTACGCTGACCTCTCCGTCGTTTGCGCAGCCGCCTATGGCGGTCACTGCCTATAACAGCAGAAACAACAGCTTTTATTATAATTCGGGCCAGGGGTTTGGTGCAAACGGTGAAATCAAACCGGATTTGTCGGCTCCGGGGGTGGATATCTCGGTGGCTACAGGCACCATACAGGGTAGAACTGTTGTGGGAACCGGAACGGGAACCTCCCTTGCCGCCGCGCTGACGGCAGGCGCTGCCGCCCAGTTTATGCAGTGGGCGGTTGTGGAATATAATTCGCCGTATGCCGGAGGAGTTTCCACAAGGAATTATTTCCTGAGAGGGGCCGCAAGGGACGCGGCCTATACCTATCCCAGCCGCCAGTGGGGGATGGGGAGGCTTGATATGGAAGGCGTATTCAACTGGATTGCCGGAATACCGCCATAAGAGGGACAGATGAAAGATAAGGACAGATTTGGGCGGCGGTGCTGCGGCTTAAATCGGAAAGGTACGGGTGGCCGTATGGTATATGCAGGCATTATCGCGCTGATATTTATCGGGGAACTGTTTATTAAGAACCATGTGGAAAAAAACAGGAAGGACGGGGAAGAGAAGGAGATACTGCAGGGCAGGATATTGTTGAGAAAGTATCACAATAAGGGAGCCTGCATGAACCTGGGAGAAAAGAAGAGGAGCGTGGTGGCGGCAGTTTCACTGATTCTGACGGCTGTTCTTACTGTTGTGTTTCTCGTTACCCTTACGGCGAAGGGAAATGCATGGCTGAAGGCGGGGCTGTCTCTTCTGCTGGGCGGGGCGTTCAGCAATACCTATGACCGGCTTAAGCGGAAATATGTGGTGGATTATTTTAGCCTGGGCGTAAAATGGGCGCCTTTGAGAGCTGTGGTATTTAATATATCGGATTTCTGTATTCTTGCAGGTTCGCTGATCGTGGCGCTGACCGGCGGGAATGGAGTGGAATAAGGGGCCCGGACGATAGAAGCAGGGCTTTTGAAAAAAGCGGCGGAGCGGAACTTCGGCCGCTTTTTTAGTGCGCCGGAGCGGAACTTCGACCGCTTTTTTTAGTGCGCTGCAGCATGGCGGGGCAATGAAAGAACAGTATAATACGTATGAAATAGTGCACAAATTTTTATACATTTTTCTGGGAATTACTACAAAAACGTACAATATGTTAAATGGTTAACCAAAAATAGATTGACGTATTGCAAATTCTTTTTCGGAATGGTAAGATAATTGATGTATTACAAACAGTATAGGAATGTTTAAAAATATGATAATCCACCCGGGGATGATTGTCGGCTTTTTCGCATTCTGTAAAATCAGAGGAGGCAGACATGAGTATGACGAGAAGTGTCAAAACAGCCAGAAACGCGCAGCTTATGAAGCAGGTGAAGAAGCATGTCCCTTTTTACTTCTTCCTTTTGCCGGCGCTCGTTCTGGTTGTTGTATTCTGTTATTTTCCTATGTGGGGTATAGTCATTGCATTCAAGGATTATAAGATGGCGAGGGGGATCCTGGGCAGTGAATGGGTGGGTCTTTATCATTTTAAAAAGGTATTTTCCGATCCGAATTTTTACAGGGTACTGGGGAATACGATTAAAATCAGCATACTGACCCTGGTTACGTCTTTTCCGGTTACAATCTGCTTTGCCCTGCTTGTAAATGAGATCCTGAATATGAAATTCAAGCGGGTGGTGCAGACGATTACCTATATGCCCCACTTCCTTTCCTGGGTTGTTGTCGGGCGTTTGTATATCAGATGCTTCTCCCTCCAGCGGTATTATAAATGCGGTGCTGGTTGCTGGGAGTCCTGGAGAAGCCCATATTTTTCATGGTACAGCAGAATATGTTTGTTCCCATATATCTGCTGACAAACCTGTGGAAGTCTACCGGCTACAGTATCGTAATTTATCTTGCGACCATCTCGGGAATCGATCCTCAGCTGTATGATTCGGCGGCCATTGACGGCGCTAACCGTCTGCATAAGGTTCTGTACATCACTCTGCCGGCGCTTTTTCCCACGATGTGCACGCTGCTGATTCTGAATGTGGGTTCTCTTATCAGCGTTGGCTTTGATCCGATTTTCAACCTGTATAATGATGCGACCTATCCGGTGGCGGATGTTATTTCCACCTATGTTTACCGGAAAGGTATGGTGGACAGCCAGTATGATCTTTCTACGGCGGTGGGGCTGTTCCAGAATGTGGTCAGCCTTGTGCTGGTGCTGGGTGCGAACTGGCTTGCCAGAAAGGCAAATCCGGATTACAAGATTATTTAGGCCTCAGGAGCCGTCCGGGACAGGAGCTGCGGGCTGCGCAGATCCGGCTGCCCGGAGGCAGGCCGTTGCTATGGGAGGGAGAATGCCATGGATAAGCATGCTTATACTAAGAAAAATAAAATAAAAAAGTCAAAGGCAAGCAGGATATTCGATACCTGTAATGTTATCTTTATGATACTGTTCTGTATTACCATTTTGATTCCTTTCTGGGATATGATAGTCCGGTCCTTTTCCAGGGCGCAGGATATTTCCTACATGCATATTAATTTTTTCCCGAAAGTATGGACGCTGAGCGCCTATCAGTACTGTCTTCAGAATAATGAAATACTTGGCGCGGCCTTTGTATCGGTTGCGAGGACCGTATGCGGCACTGTTTTCCATCTGCTGGTGTGCTGCCTGGCGGCGTATTCGCTCACAAGGACACAGATGCCGTTCCGGAAAATTATCACGGCAGTGCTGCTGATTCCCATGTTTTTTTCAGGCGGCATGATTCCTGCGTATTTAAATATGAAGAATCTTCATCTTCTGAATAACTTTATGGTTTATATCCTGCCCAGCGGGTTCAGCATTTTTAACTGCATTATCATCCGGAATTACTTTTTTTCGGTGGATAAGGGAATGGAGGAGGCTGCAAGCATTGACGGCGCATCCCAGACGAGGATTTTCTTTTCCATTATGATGCCTCTGTCTAAGCCGGTTATCGCTACGGTGGCGCTGTGGCAGATGGTCGGCCAGTGGAATTCCTGGTTTGACAACATGATTTACTGCCGCAGGAGCGCCAGCCTGACAACTCTACAGTACCTTCTGCGCAGAATGCTGGACAGCCTCAACCGGACGCCCGATACCCCTTATGAAATCGAGGCCATGGGAGAAATGGTGGATATGAACCCTGATACGGTAAAGGCGGCCACAACGGTCCTTGTCGTGCTTCCTATCATTCTTGTTTATCCGTTTTTGCAGAAGTATTTTGTGAAAGGAATCATGATTGGGGCCGTGAAGGGCTGACCGGAATTGGGACGCAGTTGCAGCAGAATGCGCGCCGGAACGCGCAGCCGGGAGGCTGTTGGACAGCTTCTTTCAAACTGCTGATTGATGCGGTATTGCAGGAAAATGCGATATCGAGGGAGGATGAGTATGAAAAGAATGGAATTGGGGAGTGTAAGTCTGGATCTGGTCCCCGGGCCGGACAATCCCAGAAACAGTGAGGGAGCGTTCCTGACGCTGCCGGATGGGGAAATTCTGTATGCGTACAGCCGCTATAAGGGGAAGAGCTGTTCGGATGAGGCTACAACGGATTTATGTCTTCTGCGGTCACGGGATGACGGAAGAACCTTCGGCGAGGAGAGCACCATTCTGACCTGCGAGGGTGAGGACGGCGTCAACGCCATGTCTCTGTCCATGATGCATATGGAAAACGGGGATATCGGACTTTTTTACCTGGTCAGGACCACGTATACGCTGCTGCGGATGTTCCTCCGGCGATCCCGGGACGGGGGAAGAACCTGGGGGGAACGGGTGCTGTGCACACCGCAGGAAGGTTTCTTTGTTGTAAATAATGACAGGGTGATACGGCTTTCCAACGGAAGGATACTGATCCCGGCAGCATCCCACAGGTCTGGGCTGCGTGGTGATATGGAGGAAGGGAGCAGATTTTTTGACAGCCGGGCGGAGGATATGTTTTTTTATTCCGAGGATGACGGCGCCACCTGGAAGCCTGCTTCCGGGAAATGCAGCATGCCTTACTCTAACTGCTGTTATTCGGGACTGCAGGAACCGGGAGTTGTGGAACTTACGCCCGGACATCTGTGGGGCTGGGCAAGGACCGATTTGGGGCGGCAGTATGAAATGTTTTCCATGGATTACGGCAATACCTGGACCGCGTGCCAGCCATCCCGGTTTACTTCGCCCAACGGTCCCCTGAGTATGAAAAGGGATGAAAATGGGGTGCTGTATGCCATTTGGAATCCTATCCCACAGTATAACGGGAGAGAAGAGCCGGGGAAGGTTTTCATGGGAGGCAGGACGCCTTATGTGATTGCAGTCAGCAGGGACAATGGACAGACCTTTACGGAGCCGGTGAGCTTTGAAGAGGAAGAGGATCACGGCTATTGCTACTGTGCCATTCATTTTACAAAAGATGCCATGCTGCTGGCTTACTGCGCAGGCGGGCCGGAGGACGGAAGCTGTCTGACCAAAACGAGAATCCGGAGGATACCGCGTTCCCAGCTGGAGGAAATACGCTGAGCCGCAGGGAGTTTTCATGATTAAGTAACTGAAAATGATTGGGAGGAGGAGAACAAATGAAGTTAAGAGCATTGAAAAAGGGGATTGCATTGGGGCTGGCCTGTATTCTTACGGCATCGCTTGCCGGATGCGGAGGAAATACCGCGGGCGGAAATTCAGGTACGGCGGATGCCCTGTCAACACAGGAACAGGGAAGCGCGGCAGTGGAGTCTGCCGGAGGCGGGGAAACAAAGGACGCGCCTGCGGATATTCCCCAGCCTGACCCGGATGAAAGGTACAGCATCAGCTATACCGGCATGTGGTCGGGAGCGGATTATGAGGATGGATCCTACATAGAAACCATGATTGAGGATGCGTTGAACGTTGACATCACGGTGGAAAAGGCGGAAACCAACGATACCATCGACCTGCTGCTGGCCTCCGGGGAGATGCCGGACTGCGGATGGTTCAACAAGACGGTGAACTGGATGTATGAGCAGGAACTGGCAAGGACGATACCCAGGGCAATGGTGGAATATTACTGCCCGAAGCTGATTGAATATTATGAAGAATTCCCGCTGATGTATGAAATGACGCTGGATCCGGAAAATGAGGATCAGTTCCGGTATCTGACGGGGATCACTTTCCAGTTCGTGGATTATTATCTGCCCAATGATTATTACCGTTATGACTGGATTCTTGACCTGGGCATTGATTTGGGCGTGAATGTGGAGCAGATATCAGATAATATTTATGTGGCTGACGACGGGATTGAACTGAGCAAATTCCTGGAAATTATGGATGCCTTTGTAAATAAGGATCCCAACCATACCGGGGCCAGGGATACGGTGGGCGTTACGGCTCCCAGCCTTACCCAGGGAGTATTTTTCTCCGGCTATGATTTTTACACCGGCGTGAATGATGTAAACGGCAGGGCAGAGCAGTATTATGTGATGGATGAATATAAGGAATTCCTGAAGGGCTTTGCGGATATGTATAAGAGCGGTCTGATTGATCCGGAAATCATCACGGGTGACAGAACCCTGTCCTGGGAAAAAGTGAACAATCAGACGGCAGGCTACTGGATTACCTCCACCAACTCCCTGAATTCCTGGGCAGTGGAACGTCCTCCGCTGACGCTGATTGAAAAATACCCCGATGTGAAAATCCTTGCTACGCCCGGAGTGAAGCCGGACGGCGGCGAAGTAAAGGCCAGAACCAATGAATCCCCCGCTTATGGCAGCTTTTTTGTGAATGCCAATGTGGATGATCAGAAGCTGGCAAAAATACTTCAGTTCCTGAACTACACACTGTTCGGGGACGGCGATCTTGACATCCACGCATCTCTGTTCTACGGTGAAAAGGGAGTTGACTGGGAATGGGATGAAACCGGGGAAATGCCTGTGAAGCTCAACGTAATGCCTTCCGGAAAGAAGGGAACCTGGACCTTCGGCCAGTACGGACAGGATCGTGACGTAACCAGATGGACCACCTATGAGCCGCTGTTTGTTGCAGGGCTGAAATACTGGTCGGCGGAAGAGAACGGAAGCTGGATGAAGTGGCAGACGATCCCTTATAAATCTGATATCAGGAGTGAGACAGATTATGCAACCATTTCTTCCGAAATCAGCAGCGATGTATGGGCCTATGTGAACAATTACTGTACGGAAGCGGTTCTGGGACAGATAGATGTGGATGCCACCTGGGATGATTATCTGGCGGAGCTGGATCGTATGGGCTATAACAAAATGATGGATGAACTGGAAAAGGTGGAACCGCTGGATGACATTATCGCCAGCTATGGAAAGTAAAAGCGGTTCTTATTGACAGCATGGAGCGAGCGAGAGATGAATATTTATTTTCAGGACATCATGGAAAGAATCCGGATGCACTATAAAAAGATGACGAATACGGAGCGCATTATTGCCTATTTTTTCCTCAGCAATACGGAAAAGATGGAATTTTCCGCCAAGGCGGTGGCTGCCAGGCTGCATGTTTCGGAGCCTGCCATGACCAGATTTTCCAAAAAAATCGGGTTTTCCGGGTATCGGGAATTCCAGTATTTATATGAAATTAATTTTCAGATGGTACAGTGTGATGATGAGGAGCTGCTGCACAGAATCATTGATACCTACCAGAAAATACTGCTGCATTTTGACGGCGGGATTACCAAACAGGTTTACCGGTTCTGCGAATCTTTATCCGAGGCTGCCAGGGTTTATATTTTCGCCCTGGGCAGCTCCGCCTGTGCGGCGCGGGAGTTCAAGCTGCGTTTTATGCGGCTGGGGCTTTTGGTGGAAATTATCGACAATCCGCACCTGATGCAGATGCAGGCGGTGCTTACCAAGCCGGAGGATCTGGTGATCGGCATGAGCATCAGCGGGGAGACGGAGGCAGTGCTGGACGCGCTGCGCACAGCCGGGCTCCATCATACGGAGACGGTGCTGATCACAGCCTGCCGGAAGCAGCATTTCCAGGAGCAGTTCGGACAGATTCTGACGGTCCCGGCAGTGGAAGGGCTGTCTCTGGGGGACAATATATCCCCGCAGCTTCCGTTCCTCATAATTACGGACGTGATTTACAGCCTTTTTATGGGAATGGATTCCAAGTACAGGACGGCGCTTTTTCAGGATACGCTGACCGCTATCGGGAAAAAAGAAAGCGGACGGAGAGGGACGGAGGATGAGGTGTGCTGAATAACAGGCCTTGCCCGTATTGACATATTGTTGAAGAGGATTGCCCTGGTTTTCCGAAAATTACCGGAAAATCAGGGCATTTTTCCGACTGCGGAGGGAGGAGAGGGGGGAAGGGATGGACAAGGTTTCCCGCAGGCAGAAGCTTTGCAGAAGGGCGTCTGATAAATCTTACGAAATTTTTGAAACCGGTTGCGAAGAAAAAATGACTGCGATAAAATAAATGGGAAATAATATGGATAAAGCATATTTCGTGTCGGGACACGACGAGGAGGAAAACAATGGAAAACACAATGATTGCTGAAAAGCAGCCTCTGACGGAGGAGTATCTGCAGAAGATGGACGCCTATTGGCGCGCAGCCAATTATCTGGCGGCGGCACAGCTGTACCTGCTGGACAACCCGCTGCTTCGCAGGCCTCTTACCCTTGAGGATGTTAAGAAAAAAATTGTGGGACACTGGGGAACAGTGCCCGGACAGAACTTTGTATATACGCATCTGAACCGTGCCATAAAAAAATACGATCTGGATATGATCCTCATTTCCGGGCCCGGGCACGGCGGCAACTTTTTCGTGGCAAACTCTTATCTTGAGGGAACCTACAGCGAGGTATATCCCAATGTGAGCCAGGATATGGACGGACTGAAGAGGCTGTGCAAGCAGTTCTCCTTCCCCGGAGGCATTTCCAGCCATGTGGCTCCGGAAACACCCGGTTCCATCAATGAAGGCGGCGAACTGGGCTATTCCATCGCCCATGCTTTTGGTTCTGTTTTTGATAATCCGGATCTGATCACCGCATGTATTGTGGGAGACGGTGAGGCGGAGACCGGCCCGTTAGCCACGGCATGGCATTCCAATAAATTCCTGAATCCTGTAACGGACGGGGCGGTGCTTCCCATTCTGCACCTGAACGGCTACAAGATCAGCAACCCTACTATTTTTTCCAGAATTTCCCACGATGAAATCGAGAGCTTCTTCCATGGCTGCGGCTGGAAGCCTTACTTTGTAGAGGGTGACGACCCCATGGCCATGCACAGGAAAATGGCGGAAACGCTGGATCAGGCAATAGAAGAAATCAAGGCAATCCAGAAAAATGCCAGGGAGAACGGTGATACAGCCCGTCCGTTCTGGCCTATGATCGTCCTGCGTACACCCAAGGGCTGGACCGGCCCTAAGGAAGTGGACGGAACGCAGATTGAAGGCTCCTTCCACGCCCATCAGGTGCCGATTCTGATGGATAAGCCCGAGGAGCACCTGAAGGTGCTTAAGGAATGGCTGGAAAGCTATCATCCGGAGGAGCTGTTTGATGAGGATGGCCGGCTGATTCCGCAGCTGCGTGCGTTGACTCCGGAAGGAAACCGCAGAATCAGCGCCAATCCCCATGCTAACGGCGGACTGCTGCTGCGTGATCTGCGCCTGCCGGATTTCAGGGATTACGGGATTGAGGTCCCTGCGCCCGGCTCTGTGGAATCCCAGGATATGATTAACCTGGGCAGCTTTGTAAGGGATATTTTCAAATTAAATGAAGAGACGAGGAACTTCCGCATTTTCGGACCGGATGAAACCATGTCCAACCGCCTGGGCGCCGTATTTGAAGAGACGAACAGGAGCTGGAATGCCGAACAGAAGGAACAGGATGAATTCCTGGCTGCGGACGGAAGGGTTATGGATTCCATGCTCAGCGAGCACATGTGCGAGGGATGGCTGGAGGGCTATCTGCTCACCGGACGCCACGGCTTTTTTGCAAGCTATGAAGCGTTTATCCGTATCATTGACTCCATGGCGGCGCAGCATGCAAAATGGCTGAAGGTATGCAACGAGCTTCCCTGGAGACAGAAAATCGCTTCCCTGAACCTGATTCTTTCTTCTAATGTATGGCAGCAGGATCACAACGGATTTACCCATCAGGATCCCGGTTTCCTGGATCATATCGCCAATAAGAAGGCGGATGTGGTGCGCATGTATCTGCCGCCGGATACGAACTGTCTGCTTTCCTGTTTTGATCACTGCATCAGAAGCAAAAATTATGTGAATGTGCTTGTGACCTCCAAGCATCCCAGGCCGCAGTGGCTGACCATGGAGCAGGCGGTGAAGCACTGCACCCAGGGCGTGGGAATCTGGGAGTGGGCAAGCAGCGACCAGGGCGCGGAACCGGATGTGGTAATGGCCTGCGCGGGCGAAACACCTACGCTGGAAACGCTGGCTGCAGTTACCATTCTGCAGGATGCCATGCCGGAGCTGAAAATCCGTGTTGTGAATGTGGTTGACCTGATGAAGCTGCAGTCCGCATTCCAGCATCCTCATGGCCTGAGCGATACGGATTATGATGCGTTGTTTACGAAGGATAAACCGATCATATTTGCGTTCCATGGCTATCCGACCATGATCCATGAGCTGACCTATTACCGTACCAACCGGAACCTGCATGTGTACGGCTATCAGGAGGAAGGGACGATTACCACGCCTTTCGATATGCGCGTGCAGAATGAAATTGACCGCTATCATCTGGTGCAGTCGGTGATCAATAACCTGCCCCAGCTTGGAAACAAGGGATCCTATCTGCTGCAGAAGATGCGCGACAAGCTGGTGGAGCACAAGCAGTATATTGCGGAATACGGACAGGATCTGCCGGAGGTGCGCGACTGGAAATGGCATACGCCGTTCGGAAGATGATATAACAGTCCTGCCAAAACAGCGTTACTTTTTCTTTACAAAAGCATTACAGTACTTTGATGTTAGAACTGCCCTTTTCCGGGTAGAATAAAACTGCGGGGATATTTGATTCAAATGGAACTGACTTTTTTATCCGGAAAGGGGTTTTTTCATGAAATTTACACAGAATTCAGTGAAAAAAAGAATGGGATTGCTGGGGCTGGGCTCTGCGGTGCTGGTTGCGGCCGCCGCCCTGGGGATGCATGGGTTCCAGATCCTGGGAACGGAAACGGGACAGGAGGCGCGGCTTGAAGGACAGGAGTTACAGTTTGAAAGCGGCGCAGAAAGGGATGCGGCCGGGACTGGGGAGAATGCGGTTTTGGATGCGTATCCGGAGGAAGAGTTCTTTGAGACGGAGACGGATATGACGGAGTTTGAGGGGAAGCTGGAGGATATTAGGGCCTGATAGGGCCTGGGGGATGCAGAGCCGAAGGCACAGGAAGGCTGCGGTTATCAAAAAAGAATGTATGCCTGGCGGCAGGACGAAAAAGGAGGATGCCTTTAGCGGGGCATCCTCTTTCTGGATTTACAGACTTAATTTATGTCCAGTATAGACCTGGCAAAATCCTTCTTTTTTTCCAAAGAACCCTGACGGGAGATCATAATCCGCTGTGCCTGCGGACTGCCTGCTCCATGCATGGATTCTGTCAGATAACCGACTGCCGCTGATCCGAGAGTCAGATTTTCAATAAGACGTAATATTTTAAGGCGGTCAGAGGTAGAAAAAGAGGAGGAAGCGGCCAGGTATTTTTCAATGAAAGGCGCTGTTTCAGGATTTGTGCGATCTTTTTCTGAAGGTGCGGTAACCATCAGTCCTCCGGCAATATCCTGTGACAGTCTTGCAATTTCATACGGAAAGCGAGTGACATTCTGTTTACAGACATTCGCCAGCAGCGTATCTATATCATAGATACCACTGGGAGTCTTATGCCCTTCACAGGAGCAGGCAATTCCGCAGGCATAAAGGGTTTCATTCAGATGTATCATCTCTATCAGCTTATCCTTTATATGTGATGCCTTTGCAACGCCGTTGGATTCGGCGGCAAGAGCTGTGGCTCCAATCAGCACATCTCCAACGCCGGCCTTACATCCGCCGTAGCTCTGTCTGTGGTAGCCCGCGAAACGTTCTACCAAAAGGCCTGCATATTTTGTCTCACCATCCATGAAAATTCTTTCATTGGGTACAAAAACATCATTGAAGATAGTAAGCGCCCAACACCCCCGAACCTGCAGTTGCCGGCATCGCGGCAGGAATCTTCGCTTTCTGGTATCACAGCTTTGTCTGCCTATAATCATGGTGATACCTTCGGTATCGGTCGGGACGGCAAAAGATATGGCATAATCCCGATCTTCCTCTCCAAGGGCAATGGTAGGCATAACAAGTACCTCATGTGAATTGCAGATACCTGTCTGATGTACTTTTGCACCTCTGACGATAATCCCATCAGCGCGTCTATCCACAACCCTCAAATACAGATCCGGATCCGCCTGCAGATGAGGAGGAAGACTTCTGTCACCCTTTGGATCAGTCATAGCGCCGTCAACTGTTAGATCTTCCTCCTGGCAACGAATAATAAATTTTTTGAATCGCTCGTTATAATTGGTGCCGTATTTCTGATCAATATCATAGGTCGTGCTGTATACAGCATTCATGGCATCCATGCCCACACAACGCTGAAAACAGGACGCGGTTTTCTGACCGAGAACACGCTGCATTTTAACTTTGTTTATAAGATCATCAGTATTTTGGTGCAGGTTTGTAAAACGGTTTATTATTTTGCCTGTTAAAGGGGAAACAACGGTCATCAGTTCTTTGTATTCCGCATCTTGAGCAAGATCATAGGTCATTTTTACAGAATTAAGCGCAGGCTGCAGCATAGGATGCCCAACAGCTGTTTCCAGTTCTTCGCCCAGGCAGAAAATATGCATTTTCATGCGTCGGATGCTTTCAATATATTGTTCACCTGTCATCATAGTGTATATTACTCCTGTCTTTATTCTTCCAAAGCTGATATATAAGAAATCGAATTCATCCAGCTTTCTGGTTACGGAAAGCTCAGGTAGTTCCAATATGGCTAATTCGGCAAGATACTGTACTTCGCAGCCGGGTTCCATGTGACCTGTATAAACCCGTTTGGAGTCTGAGACGGTAAGATGGAAGTGTGGCTCGCCATTTATAATAAGTCCCTGAGCACTGCCAAGTTCAATGGGATCTGTGTAGGTAAAATATTCATTAGTAGGAAGATCCTCCAGTGTGGTAATCGCATGAAGCTTTGCACATCTTAAGGATCCTATAGCTGATACTAAAATGCCGTTCCTAACATTCAGACGATTGATTTCCGACTGGACGGAGGACAGAATATCTTCGCCCTTTCCCAGATGGATAATTATTATTCTTCCGATTTCATTTGTTGTAAATGTGTGCATGGCAATCCCTCCCGATAAAATATAGTTATATTAAAATATTAAAAGCATATTGTTTAAAAGTCTGTCTTATTTTTGTCCTGTTATTTTTATTTTTTGTTTTCCTCTCTTTAGCAGGGAACAATAACCGTTCATTTAGAAACTGTTGGCAAAGCTGCGGCAGGAGTTGAAAAAAACATTGTTTTCCACTACAATAGAAAGGTAGCATGGCAACAAATATGAAGGAGATAAGATGGCTGATAATTGTACCATTATTAGGATGCTTGTTGAAGACAATATATACGGCAGTGTTGTTACGCATGGATTTGCAATCTGCAATCACTGGCATAATGAAATGGAGTTTATTTATCTGGATAAGGGAAAACTGGACATTGATGTAGACGGCAATATGTACAGTGTAGTGGAAGGGCAAATAATGATTGTCAGTTCCAATGCCATGCATGCATATATGAAAACCGAGCCGGGTACTGTGATATGGGTGGCAAAGGTATATTTGAAAAACATACTGAGCTATCTGGATACAAAAGAAAGATTAACGGAAATTTACAGGAATACTCTGATTATAAAAACTACGGATAAGATGAAAAGTATTTTTAAGGAGCTTATAAATGCCCAATATGGCAGGATGAATGAATGTTATTCCGGAATAAAGGCATCAGAGCTGACGATAGAAATATTAAGCAATAAAAATACCATCAAGCAGTATATTCCGACAAAAACAGTTGAAAACACAGAAAATATTTATAAAATGCAGCAGTTTATGGAAGATAATCTCCACAAGGATATTACATTAACCATGGTGGCGGATTATCTTGGATTCAGTACAGCTTACTGCTCTAAATATATTAAAAAGAAAACGAATCTAAATTTTCTGGATTATGTGAATTCTATTCGGTTGAGAGAGGCGGAAGAACTGCTTCAGACATCGGAAATGTGTATCACCGATATAGCATATACTACCGGATTTAAGAGTATTCAGTGCTTTAACCGTATTTTTAAAAAGCACAGGGGTGTGACACCCAGTCAATATAAAAAGAGCTTGAAAAGCAAAAAGTAAATTAAAACGGACAAAAAATGAGTGGAATGCGGCTTTATATTTGTGTATATTTTCAGCATGAACAGGGGAAATGAAACAAAGAGCTGGCATATTCACGAATTGTTTTTTGTGCAGTGCTTGCAATATGTTTCTTGAAACGGGCAGGCACTGTTTTTTTGTCCATTTTTTGGAGGAATGTATGAGACTTTGGAAGGATAATAAAAATCTATGTATGCTGATGGACGGGATGCTGTTACGTATGATGCCATGGGGGATGAATTCTCTCAGAGTTGTCATGCAGCCAGCTGGTTCAGAGGATGAAAGAAACTGGGCGCTGACAGAGGCGGTGCCGGATGCGGAACCGGAGATTGGGATACAGGAGTGTGAATTAAAAGCACCGTGGGAGGAGCAGGGGCAGACAGCTCAGTGTGGATACATGGAAAATGGACGTATCCGGGGGGAAATCAATCCGGAAGGCTGGATATGTTTTAAAGATTGTACCGGTAAAGTATTATTGCAGGAATATTGGAGAAACCGGAACCGTCTGGAACGCTACGCTGTTCCGCAGGATACCTCTGCCAGAGAATTTAAGGCTGTACAGGGGGCAGCGGAATATAGGCTGACAGCAAGATTTGAAGCATATGAAGATGAAAAAATTTATGGTTTAGGCCAATATCAGGAAACAAATCTGAACAAAAAAGGTGAAATTCTTGACCTGGAACAAAAAAATACGCAGTGCAGTATCCCTTTTTACCTGTCAAGCCGTGGTTATGGTTTTCTATGGAATAATCCGGCTATCGGGAAGGTGATATTTGGAAATAACAGAACAGAATGGACTGCAGAACGGACAAAAAAACTTGATTATTATATAACCGCGGCTGAAACACCGAAAGAAATACTCAGACAGTTTACACAGGCCGTAGGCCGTTCTCCCCTGATGCCTTCTTATGTGCTTGGCCTGTGGCAGTCAAAGCTGCGTTACAGGAATCAGGAGGAAGTGCTGGCAGTAGCCAGAGAATATAAAAAGCGTCAGGTTCCTGTTGATGTCATAGTAATAGATTTTTTCCATTGGACTAAACAGGGAGAATTTCGATTTGATCCGAAGGACTGGCCGGATCCGGAAGCAATGGTAAAGGAACTGGAGGAATATGGTATCAAAGTTATGGTATCGGTATGGCCTACGGTAGATGCAGGTGCGTCAGGGAAAAAGGAAATGGAGGACAAGGGTTATCTTGTTAGAAATGACCGGGGACTCCAGATACATATGAACTGGATGGGAGAAACCCGATTCTGGGATCCGTTTTCTTCAGAGGCCAGAGAATTTGTCTGGAACCTGTGCAGAAAAAATTATTATGATAAGGGAATCAGAATGTTTTGGCTGGACGAGGCAGAACCGGAATATGGCCCTTATGATTATGACCTTTTCAGGTATCAGGCAGGACCTGCACTGGAGATAAGCAATTATTATCCGGTATTGTATGCCAGGACGTTCTGGGATGGAATGACAGGCAGCGGCCAGAAACGGGTAATGAATCTGATACGCTGTGCGTGGGCGGGAAGCCAGAAATACGGGACGCTGGTCTGGTCGGGAGATGTACACTCATCATTCCGGGCGCTGAAGGAGCAGGTACAGGCAGGGATAAGTATGGGAATTGCCGGAATTGCGTGGTGGGCAACCGATATCGGTGGATTTTTAGGCGGTTATCCGGGGGATAAAACATTCAGAGAGCTATTGATCCGCTGGTTCCAATGGGCGGTTTTCACTCCGGTGCTCCGGATGCATGGTGCGAGGCAGCCCTTTGAAAAACTGGAAGAGGAATTCCGAAATGGGGTAAAACAGTTTACCAGCGGACAGCCTAACGAAATATACAGCTACGGAGAAGAGATTTACGGAATTTTATTGAAGTATGTATTAATCAGAAAAAGCCTTGAAGAATATCTTACAGATTTAATGCAGGAAACGCATGAGACCGGAATGCCGCTTATGAGGGCTTTGTTTTTGGAATATCCTGAGGATCCTGAGTGCTGGAATGTAAAGGACGAGTATTTGTTTGGGCGGGATATTCTCGTAGCGCCGGTTACGGAGGAGGGACAAAGGGAAAAAATGGTTTATTTCCCGGGGAATGAAAAGTGGACAGCGGCTTCCGGTAAAGAGGAATATTCCGGAGGAACCAGTGTGATGGTGGATGCGCCTGTTGATAAGATCCCTGTATTTATCAGAAACGGCGCAAAGATTGAATTTGATTTATAAAAGAAAGGAGTGTTACAGGTGAAAAAAAATGTCAAGGAAGGAATTGCCGGTTATTTGTTTTTGCTGCCCTGGTTAGTCGGTTTCTTTGGTCTTACATTGATTCCGATGATTGCATCACTTTATTTTTCATTTACACAGTATGATATGCTGACACCGGCTATCCCTGTGGGATTGAAAAATTATGAATCCCTGTTTGCAGACGGAAGATTTATAAACAGTTTAAAGGTAACCTTTAAATATGTTATTGTCAGCGTACCTCTGCAGCTGGCCTTCGCCCTGCTGGTTGCCCTGATGCTTAAGAAAAACAGGCGGGGAGTGAAGGTTTACCGGGCAATGTATTATCTGCCGTCCTTATTTGGGGGATCGGTTGCAGTATCTATTTTGTGGAGGCAGCTGTTTAACAAGGAAGGCGTATTTAACCAGATTCTTGCTGTTTTTGGAATTGAAGGAAAGAACTGGATTGCAACGCCCTCATCTGCCCTGAATACGCTGATTGTCCTGGCAGTATGGCAGTTCGGCGCATCCATGGTTATTTTCCTGGCATCACTGAAGCAGATACCGGAGGATTATTATGAGGCGGCAACGCTGGATGGGGCGGGTAAAATAGCGCAGTTTTTCAGAATTACGCTTCCGCTGCTTACTCCAATGGTATTTTTCAATATCGTCATGCAGGTTATTAACGCTTTCCAGTCGTTTAACTCCGCGTATATTATCAGCAATGGTTCCGGCGGACCGCTGGATTCCACCTTGTTCTATTCACTGTATTTGTATATTAAGGCATTTAACCACTTCCAGATGGGATATGCATCCGCGATGGCCTGGATATTGCTTCTTATTATTGCAGTTGTAACCGGACTGATGTTTCTGTTCGCTAAATTCTGGGTATTTTATGATGATTGATGGGAGAGGCAGGGTATGAAAAGAAAAGTTGGAAATGTATTTTATCATGTATTTATTATTACGTTCGCATTGTTAATGCTGTACCCTCTGCTGTGGATGATCAGTGCTTCTTTTAAGGATACGCTGGAAATTTTCCAGGGAACCCATTTTTTGCCTGAGACCTTTAAAATGGATAATTACTCACAAGGCTGGCAAGGGCTGTCAGGCGTTACCTTCGGAAGATTTTTTATGAATTCTTTTCTTATTGTTATTGTAGCCATGATTGGGAATCTGTCTTCCTGTCTGCTGGCGGCAAATGCGTTTGCCAAAATCAAGTTTCCGCTGAAGGGATTTTGGTTTGCACTTATGATGGGAACGCTGATGCTTCCCATGCATGTAAAGCTGATTCCACAGTATATTATGTACAATAAACTCGGCTGGATTAATACTTATCTGCCGTTAATGGTGCCGAAATTCCTGGCCACGGAGGGTTTCTTTGTATTTCTGATGACACAGTATATGAGGGGGCTGCCGAAAGAAATTGATGAAGCGGCTATTTGTGATGGCTGTGGACAATGGCAGCGTTTTATCCGTATTACCGTCCCGCTATCCGTACCTGCAATTGTAACAACAACAATTTTTACCTTTATCTGGACCTGGAATGATTTCTTTTCACAGATGCTGTACATAACGGGAATTGAGAAATTTACTGTGGCACTGGCGCTGCGTCAGTTTGTGGATGCTACAGGGAACAGTTCCTGGGGCGCGTTGTTTGCCATGTCAACCTTATCATTGCTTCCTTTGTTCCTGATGTTTGTTTTCTTCCAGAATTATCTGGTGGAAGGAATAACTGCGGGAAGTATTAAAGGATAAGCGGCAGGCAAACGTAAATTATATTTAAAACCGTGCAATCTGACAAACGGATTGCTTTATAATACGGTTCAAAAAAAATAATACGGGAGGTTTTTAGTATGAAACACAACAAAATGTTAGCGGTGCTTCTTGCGACAGTAATGGCATTAACAGCCGTAGGATGCGGAAGTAAGGCAACGACGGAAAATCCGGCGCCGGCAGCTGAAAGTAAGGCAGAAGGAACGCAGGCGGCCGAAACTGAGGCAGAAAAGCCGGCAGACGGGGAAAAGGTGGAAATCCGCTTCTCCTGGTGGGGTGATACCAAGAGGAATGATATGTACAATGAGATCTGTGACAGATTTGAGGCGGAGAATCCCAATATTAAGGTTATGAGGGAGCCTATGTCATGGTCCGATTACTGGACCAAGATGTCAACACAGGTTGCCGGAGGAAATGCTCCCGATATGTTTGGAATGCATCCTCAGTATGCTGCTGATTATGCACTTCGCGGCGCTTTGCTGGAGATTCAGCCCTATGTGGATAATGGCACCATTGATTTGTCAAAATTTTCAGATGCAATTATCGACAGCGGAAAATATAAAGACAAGCTTTATATGGTTTCCATGGGGGTGAGCTTTACCTGTTATCTTGTAAATAATGAGCTGGCCGAACAATATGGTGTTACGCTTCCGGCATACAATGAGGACTGGACATGGGCTCAGTTCCAGGAGGAAGCTAAGAAGTTTACGGATGCGGCAGCAGGTACAGGAATTTATTTCTCAGGAGACAGCTCCGCTGATATCAACTGCTTCCGTTGGGCATCAAGAGAGGCGGGCGGAGATAACTATACCGCGGATGGCCAGCTTGGGTTTGAAGAAAAAACTGTGGTTGACTTCCTGGATATGTGGAGCGCCCTTAGGGAGGAAGGAGCCATCCCGGATGCGGCAACAGCTTCTGAAGATGGTTCCCTGGCTCTGGAGCAGAGGCTATTTTCATTAGGTAAAATGGTTCTTCATAATGTTCCGATAAATCAGCTGTATTTATATGCAGATGCAATGCCTGACAATAATATTTCGGCAATCAGAATTCCCACTGCGGATGACGGAACCCGTGCGGAATATCTTGAAGGCGCACATATTTGCGATATCTTCCAACATTGATGAAGCCCATCAGGAAGCGGCTGCAAAGCTGATTAATTTCTTCAAATACAGAGCAGTCAATGGAACTGTTTAAGATGGATCAGGGTGTGCCGGCTAATTCCGATATGGCAGAATTTATTAAGCCTCTGTTGGATGAACCCAACCAGAAAGCAATTGATTTTGCACTGGCACTGATGCCTCTTTGTGACACAGCAACACCGGCGGCAAAGGGAGCAAGTGAAATTGCAACGGCCTATCAGACTGCTGCCGATAAGGTAAGATATGGACAGGAGGATTCTGCTACAGCTGCTGCGGCATTTATGAAAGAAGCGAATTCTATTTTGGAAGCAAATAAAAATTAACCGGAGGAAGCTATGAACAGCGAAGACAAAGAATTACTCAAACTTTTTGAGCCACTGCGTGTGGCGGATGTAAGAGATGGCATGGATTGGATGGGATATCATCATTATGGGACTCTTGATTATAAAATCAGGCCCCTGTACCGGACAAGAGCCGTTGGGATTGCTAAAACGGCCAGATATCTTCCTTACGAAGGTCCGGATCCGAAGGTGATCGGAGATGAATATACCCAGTGGTCCAACTGGTACTATGGAAATGTATGTATTTATCCCTGGTTTGATGAAATTGAAGAAGGAAATTTTGTGGTCCTTGACGTATCCGGTGTGGATGTGGGGCTTATGGGTTCTGAAAATGCGCTGGGAGCTAAGATTAAGGGGGCCAGAGGCTTTCTGACAAACGGCGGCGGAATCAGAGATACTGATGAGGTCATCCAGGAAGAAATTCCGGTCTGGAGTTATTTTGTATCACAGAAAATGGATCAGGTCAGGCTGCAGTATGATGCAAAGGATGTTCCTGTTGCAATCGGCGGCGTAACAATCAGACCCGGAGATATTATTGTTGCAGATGGCGACGGTGTGATTGCCGTGCCCAGAAAGATAGCAAAGGATGTGGCGAAATACGCTCACAGAGAGTTATTCAATGATAAAAATGCCCGTCGGGAAAAATATGAAAAGCTTGGCTGGGAACTGGACGAAAGCGTCGTTAATAATCAGGAAAAGTTTGAAGGGTAATGAGTTGTAAGAACGGCTTTTCGTAACAGATAATTACCTCCTCTGCCGGGAACGGCGGGGGAGGTTTTTAAATCGGAGCACTGTGCCAAAGACGGAGGGAAAATGCAAATTGGTTGTACATTGTTAAGTCCGCAGGATTTGGATGCGGCAAAGGAAACAGGCTTTGATTATGCAGAGTTTATGGGTAAATATCTGGTTTCCTTATCATCAAGTGAATATCTGGAATTACAGAGGGCTGTAAAAAGGAGCTGTCTCCAGGTGGCGGGGATTAATGGTTATTGTCCGGAAACCGTGAAAATAGCAGGCCCGGGGTTCGAGCCGGAAATCATCCGGAAATATGCATGTCAGTGCGCACAGAAAGCAGGCGGCCTGGGAATCAGGTTTGCCGGAATTGGCTCCCCCAGGTCGAGAAACCTTCCAAAAGGCTACTCCAGGCTGACGGCAGTGCATCAGCTTAAGGAATTTTTGAAGATCACGGCGGAGGAATTTGAAAAATACGATATTATAGTATGTCTGGAACCGCTGGCCCCCTGTTATTGTAATTTTATCAATTCTATACCAGAGGCCGTTTCGATTGTCGAAGAACTGAATCTGTCGAATGTGGGGCTTGTTGTAGATTTTTATAATATGGAGTATGTAAATGAAGCGGATCTGAATCTGAAAAAATACAGAGGCATTATTAAGCATGCACATATTTCGGATGATGACGGTACGCCCAGCCAAAGATCTTACCTGAAGCCGGAAAAGGAAGAAATCCACAGAAACAGGATCAGAAGGCTTTATGAAAATGGTTATCAGGGGGCTATAAGCCTGGAAATAGATTGCAGGATTGATGCGGCCCGTTCGGCGCATTCTCTGGAAATTATGAAATCTGCCAAAGTCAGATGACAGGAGGAAAACGGAATCATGTATATAAAGGATAAAAAGATTATTATCAGCGCAGCAATCACGGGAGCGACACACGTCCCCAGTTTGTCAAAGTATCTGCCAAAGAATCCGGATGAAATTATATGCAGCGCGATTGAGGCATGGAGGGCAGGAGCGGCGGTTGTGCATATTCATGCCCGTGCACAGGATGGAAAGCCTACTACGGATCATGGCATTTTCCGTTATATTCTCTCCTCCATATCTCAGGAGTGTGATGCGGTAATCGGAATTACTACAGGGGGAGCAAACGGAATGAGCGTGGAGGAACGTTTTTCCGTGATTGAAGAATTCCGGCCGGAGCTGGCTTCCGCAAACGGCGGTTCCATGAACTTTTGCTATAACAGGCTATTGGCCGGGGTGGAAAAACCGGAATATGACTGGGAAAAAGAGTATGTGGAACGGACCTGGGATAACGTATTCCGCAATTCCTTCCGGGATATGGAATATTGCATCCGTACAATGAATGCCTGCAAAACTCTGCCGGAATATGAGATATTTGATTATGGCCAGCTCAATAACCTGAAAATATTAAAAAAACAGGGAATTATCACGCAGCCTGTGTATATTCAGTTTGTGCCAGGTGTACAGGGAGGAATGCCTGCCAATAATGAAACGCTGATGTTCATGATCGATCAGGCTAAAAAGATACTTGGAAATGATATTCAGTACAGCAGCGTGGGAGTAGGCAGAAAAATGTTTAAGCTGGAAGTGATGAGCGCGTTGAACGGAGGAAATGTGCGGGTTGGTATGGAGGATGGACTTTATATCAACCCGGCGGGGAGTCCGGCTAAAAGCAATGCACAGCAGGTGGAGAAGATAAAAACTATTCTGGAAGCGCTGGATTTTGAAATTGCAGACAGCAATGAGGCGCGGCAGATGCTTCATTTAAAGGGAAAAGAGTACGTGAATTTTTAAGGAAGGGAGTGCTGCTGATGAGCTATAAAGTCGGAACAAAAGCGAGCTTTTCAAAAACAATTGCGGAATGCGATGTATATGGCTTTGCGGGGATTATAGGAGATTTTAACCCTTTGCATGTAAATGCTGCCGAGGCGGAGGAAATGTTGTTTGGCAGGAGGATTGTTCATGGAATGCTGACGGCATCCTTTCTTTCGACCGTGATTGCGAGCCGTATGCCGGGACCGGGAACTATATATATGGAACAGAATTCCAGATTTTTAAAGCCGGTTTTCTTTGGGGATACTATTACAGCGGAAGTTGAGATTACTGAGCTTTTGGAAAAAGGGAGGGCCCGTTTAAAAACCACAGTGGTCAATCAGGACGGGGTAGTGGTGGTAGACGGAACGGCTCTCGTAAAATTACCGAAGCAGGAGGAGTAAGGATGGTACATAATATCAGTAATATTGTAATTGCAGGAGCCGGTATAATGGGTTCCTCCATAGCGCAGCTGTTTGCAGGGCATGGATACCAGGTGGTTTTGTATGATATCAATGATGAGGTGCTGGAAAAAAGCAGAAAGTTGATTTTGATTAATCAGGAGGCATTAGCTCAGTCAGGTGGATTATCCGGCAAAAACAGGGAAAGTATCCGGGATAATATTACATTTTCCTGTAAAAAGGAGAGCTTTGAAAGAGCGGATTTTGTAATTGAGGCTATAATTGAAAAAATGGAAATCAAGCATAGCTTCTGGAGCGAAATATCCGCATTGGTTCCGGAAAAAGCTATTTTAACCAGTAATACATCAGGACTGTCACTGACGGAGATTGCAAAGGCTGTCAGGAAACCGGAGCGCTTCTGCGGTATGCACTGGCTGAATCCACCTCACATCTGTCCGTTGGTGGAAATTATCAATGGGGACAAAACTGCACCTGAAACGGCGGATATTGTTTACGATCTTGCATGTGACATTCATCGTTATCCGGTACGGCTGAAGACAGAGGTTCCGGGATTTTTGGTTAACAGGTTTCAGTTTGCTGTTTTAAGGGAGGCTATGAGCCTGGTGGAAGCGGGAGTTGCGCAAAAAGAGGATATCGATAAGGTATTCAAGTATGGTTTAGGACTGCGGTATGCCTGTCTGGGACCTTTTGAAATAGCGGATCTGGGAGGTTTAGATACCTTTTATAATATAGCCAGTTACCTGTTTGCAGATATCAGTGATAAGAAAGACGTGCATGAGATGTTGGAACAGCTGTATAGGAATGGGGATTTCGGAGTAAAAACCGGAAAAGGCTTTTATGATTACAGCGGCGGCAGGGACAGGGAGGTTATTGAAAAACGTGACAAAGATTTCATGAAGGTGGCAAAATGTCTGTACGAAGAAGAATAAAAAGTAATCGGTGTATCATATGATAGTAGTTCTGTTAATAAAAAAGACGACTGCGTTATTTCTTATTATGTGCATGGGGATGCTACTTGTTAAAAAAGGAATACTTAATGCAGGCGACAGCAGAGTTATATCGGCGATTTCCATACATCTGATTCTGCCCTGTGTAATATTAAATGCATTTCAGGTGGAGTTTTCACCGGAAGTAAAGGAAGGGCTCTTTCTGTCGCTGGTAGCAGCCGTTATTATAAATGTGGGGCTGATTGTGCTTGTAACAATATTTTCAGGAATACTGCGGCTGGATGCGGTAGAACAGGTTTCTGTCATATATTCAAATGCCGGGAACCTTGTGATTCCCATCGTATCCGCGATTCTTGGTTCGGAATGGGTTATTTATTCCAGCGTTTTCCTGGCGGTGCAGATGTTTCTGATATGGAGCCATGGCAAAATGGTGCTGTGCGGGGAGAAAAAACCGGACTTGAAAAAGGTATTTGCAAATATTAATATGCTGGCAATAGCTTTGGGTATTTTATCCCTGATTTCCGGGCTGCATTTTCCGGGGCCGGTAAAGGATGCCATTGACTCTGTGGGGGGAATGGTTGGTCCGCTTGCCATGTTGGTAACGGGGATGTTGATTGCCGGTATGGATTTCAGGGCTATGCTGTCATATAAAAGGATTTGGCTGGTCACATTTCTGCGGCTGCTGCTTTGCCCGGCTCTTGTTCTGGCTGTTGTCAAATATAGCGGCATGGCTTCGTGGGCTGCTGCAGGAGACAAGATACTTTTGATTACATTAATTGCCTGCATTACTCCGTCGGCATCCACTATTACACAAATGGCGCAGATTTACGGTCAGAACGCGGACTATGCCAGCGCTATAAATGTTATAACAACTATCTTATGCATTGTGACAATGCCGGTTCTGGTATTGCTTTACCAAATGTAAAGTCGTTATTAAGAATGCCCGCGGAAAAAGCATTTCCGCGGGCATTCGGTAATATTGGTTTCAGCTTTTGCTTGATTGGCAGACGGAAGAAGGATTTTAACAATATTTAAGAGGTAATCACCGTCCCGGCCTTCCCCTTCACCGCGTCCGCCACGAAATCCAGCGATGTGATCAGCACGCTTCCGGTAGGAACCGCCTCCAGATAAGAGATGGCGGCTTCGATTTTGGGAAGCATGGTGCCGGCTTCGAACTGGCCGTCTGCAATATAAGCTTTGGCTTCCGCTGTATTCATACGGCGGATAGGGGCTTCCGTTTCCTTCTGGTAATCCTTGTACACCTGTTTTACACTGGTGAGGATGATCAGCTGATCAGCTTTCAGATCCACGGCCAGCTTGCCTGCGATGCAGTCCTTTTCGATGACTGCGGAGGCGCCTTTTAAGGCATGCTCCTGAGGGATGACGGGGATGCCGCCGCCGCCGCAGGCGATGACCTCCTGGCCTGCATCAGCCAGGGCGCGGATGGCGTCGATTTCCAGGATATCGATGGGCTTGGGAGCCGCTACGATACGGCGGTAGCCTTTGCCCGGTTCTTCTATTACAAAGTTGCCTTTTTTCTGTTCTATTTCCGCATCTTCCTTTGACATATAACGGCCGATGAGCTTGGTGGGCTCATAGAACGCTTCGTCATAAGGGTCAACGGTGACCTGGGTGAGGATGGTGCTGACTGACTTGGATATCCCGCGGCTTAACAGCTCTGCGCGAAGGGAATTCTGGATATCGTAGCCTACGTAGCCCTGGCTCATGGCATTGCAGACGCACATGGGAGCGGGGGTGTAATCAATGTAAACACGGCGCAGCTCTGTCATGGCCTTATGGATCATGCTTACCTGCGGGCCGTTGCTGTGGGTGATGGTCAGCTGGTAGTCCGCCTCAATTAAGTCGGCCAGCGCTTTTGCCGTCACTTTCACGGCGTCCAGCTGTTCTGTGGTAGTATATCCCAGAGCCTGATGCCCAAGGGAAACAACTGCTCTTATTTTGCTCATATGCGGTTCCTCGCTTTTATAGTTTGTTGGCGGCCCCGGCGGACCGGGCGCCCTGTCTGTATCATGTTTCTTCCGGCAGCTGCCCGGATGATTGGACAGTTACTTTTTTATGTTCCTATTATAGCAAAAACAAAAAAGTTTGTATACCGCAAAGATGCCGGATGACTTTTGCAGTGAAGTATGCTAGTATGCAATTAGACTACATGGCGGCGGTTTTTGGGGCCGGGAGGGCGGCCGTCGCTGCAGTAAGATAAGGGGTGAAGAATATGTATTTTAAGCTGATGAATAACAGGCCGGAGCTTCTGACCGGAATGAGAGAGCTGCTGGAGGAAAGGCGCCATCAGGTGGTTACAGACGCCCAGACGGTGAATCCGGTGCTGAACGGCGGGCTGGAAATGCCTGTAGAGGTTACAATGGATCTCACCGGCGTGGAAGATGGCAGGGAGGTGTCGGTTACCTACAGCTGCTGTGAAGAAAAGGGCTGCCGCAAAGGGAAAGCGGTGCTCAGGGCCTGCGGGAAAACGTTCCTTTTCCGTGCGCTGATGACGCTTGTACGGGAACTGGAAAGAAAAGGGACGGACGATAGCTTTGAAAAAAAGGAAACCGTGTACCTGGATAAAAACGGTACCATGCTGGACTGTTCCAGAAACAGTGTACTCAATGTGGAAACGATAAAGAAGTATATCCGTATCCAGGCAGCGCTGGGCATGAATACCATGATGCTTTACACAGAGGATACCTATGAAGTGCCGGAGTATCCTTATTTCGGCGCGTTCCGCGGCAGGTATACGAAGGAAGAACTGGCTGAGTGCGACAACTACGCAGCCCTGTTTGGAATTGAAATGATTCCCTGTATTCAGGCGCTTGCCCATCTGAAGACGGCGCTTCGCTGGGATGTGATGCAGGGAACACGGGATACGGAGGATATTCTTCTGGTGGGGGAGGAGAAGGTCTATGATTTTGTAAAGGCCTGCATCAAGTCCGCTACGGAGCCGTTCCGCAGCAGGAGGGTGCATCTGGGAATGGATGAAGCCTGGTCTCTGGGCCTTGGCAATTACCTTCTGAAAAACGGGTATCATACCAAAGCGGAGATTATGACCGAGCATCTGAAGCGGGTTGCGGATATTTGCAGGGAACTGGGGCTGGAGCCCATGATATGGTCGGATATGTATCTGCGCATGGTATCGCCGGCCAGCGAATATTATGATGTGCCGCTGGATTCCGATCTGTCGGATGCCGTGAAGCCGCCGCAGGAAATCGGGCTGGTTTACTGGGATTATTACCATGATGATGAGAATTTTTATAAATCATATCTGCGTATGCACAGACAGCTGTCGGAAAAGACTGTTTTTGCCGGGGGCGGCTGGGTATGGAACGGCGTGGCTCCCAACTTCCGGGTGGCCTTTGCAACTACGGAAGCGGCGATGCGCGCCTGCAAGGCGGAGGGCGTCCGGGAAGCGGTATGCACCATGTGGCAGGATGACGGCGCGGAAACTCCCATGGCGGCAGGCCTTCCTTCTATCGTGCTTTTTGCAGAGCATGGATTTTCCAGGGAGCCTGACAGGGAGTGCCTGAAGGAGCAGTTTGAATTCCTGACGGGCAGCAGCTTTGACGCGTACCTTGCCCTGGGTGAATTTGACGCGGCGCCGGGAAGCGAAACCTTTGACAATCCTTCCAAGTATCTTCTTTATCAGGATGTGATGATGGGATTATTTGACGGGCAGGTGAAGGAGGCCGACGGTTCCATGAAAGCCGGCGGCGCGGCGGAATCCTGTCTGGAGCGTTATTATGAGCGGCTCCGGGAGAAGCTGCAGGGGCTGGCGGGAAGCGAGGCGGCTATTGAGGATGAGGTGCTGGAGCTGTATATTCATCTGGCGGATGTGCTTTCCGTAAAGGCCGGCATGGGCAACCGCCTGTGCGCGGCATATGCGGCTGGCGACAAGGCGGCGCTGAAGGAAATCGCGGAAAAGGAGATCCCTTCCTGCATGGAAAAGATAAAGGAGTATAAGCGCTGCAGAGAGGAAATCTGGGATTCGGAGAGTAAAATTTTCGGCTATGAGGTGCTGGATATCCGTCTGGGAGGACTGCTGTCCCGTATGGAAACAGCGCAGCGCAGGCTGAAGAACTACCTGGCCGGGAGGCTTGATAAGCTGCCGGAGCTGGAAGAGGCGCGTCTGCCTTACCGGCCGGTGAAGGACGGGGAGGAGCATAAGCTGTGCAGCTGCAATAGCTGGAGGATGATTGTTTCGGCTTCGCCGGTGTAAGAAGAACAGCAAAAGAACAACAAAATAACAGAGAGAATAGACTGAAGGGAACTGCTCGTGAGGGCAGTTTCCTTTTTTTACGCTTTGGGGAGAGGATGGGATGATGAAAAATAATTGGGGGAGAAAGTGGTTTTTATTGGATTGGAAAGATATTAAATTTTATTTAATAAATCTTTTTTTGAAACCTGCTTTTTAATTACGGACTTAGGATATCAGCTGGAAGGCATTTTATTTACGTTAAAATTGCTAAAATCACTCTTTTGATTTTATGCATATATACAAAATAGACGCAATTATTAAAAAAAGTTTAATTAGTAGTTGATTTATTATTAAAGATAGTATATATTGATATCAGAAAAAGAAATGGCACATAAATTTATTGAAAAGCTAATTTTTGTATACATAGTGCCTAAAAGTTTTGTGGGGAAAAGGAGAGGATAAATTGAATTCGAAGAAAAGAAACAAGTACGCGTATCTTTATCTGGCACCATTTTTTATAGTTTTTTTAATATTTAGCGTATTCCCGATTGTATATTCCTTTGTGCTGAGTTTTTGCAACATGGATGTACTGTCCGGGAAATTTACATTTACGGGACTGGATAATTACAAGCGGATGATAGATTCCGGATATTTTTTCAAATCCATTCTAAACACGCTGCTGATTTGGATTATGTCCATTATACCACAGCTGACCATTGCTTTTATACTGTCATTAATTCTCAGTAATAAATGGTTCCGCGGAAAATTTATTTTAAGAAATCTGTATTATTTCCCAAATCTGGTTACACCGGTTACCATTGGCCTTTTGTTCGGGGCTTTGTTTTCCTATCCTGGCGGCGCGGTCAACAACATTATTACAATGCTGGGACTGGAGGCGGTGGATTTTCAAAATCACCAGATGCTTGCAAGAATTGTTATTGCGATAGCAATCTGTTGGAAAAATTTCGGTTTTAATATCATTTACTTTACAGCCGGCATCAATTCCATATCAGATGAGGTTATGGAGGCTGCGGAAGTGGATGGCGCAAGCGCATGGCAGAGAATTACCAAGATTACCATTCCACTGATGAAGCCGATTCTGATTTACGTTATGGTTACCTCCATCATCGGTGGCCTGCAGATGTTTGATGAGTCTAAGCTGGTATTTACCTCTGTGCCGGGAGATGCAACCACTACAATGGTAAAATATATGTACGATTCTGCATTTGTGAGATTCCAGTTTGGATACGGCGCTGCGGTTGCCTATGGTATTTTCGTAATTATTGCAATTTTCAGCGTGTTTTCGCTTCTCGTAACGAAGGACAAGCAGGATGAATATGGAAAGAAGAAGGGAGGAAAAGCCTGATGGACAATAAAGATAATCTTGTGATTCAAACTAAAATCAAACGTTTTATAAGCAGGGGGCTGATATATCTCTTCGCAATACTGGTGGCGGTTGTGGCGTTTTATCCCTTTTTTGTCATGATTATCTCTTCCACACACGACAATTACAATATCGTTGCCAGAATCAATATTCTTCCCGGCACGCATCTGAAGGAAAATTTCGAGCGTCTGACACAGAATATAGATTTGTACAGAGGAATCATTAACAGCCTGATACTGGCAGCGGCTGTCACCATAATACAGAATTACTTTACGATGATGGCGGCGTATGCTTTTTCGAAATATAACTTCAAGGGAAAGAATTTTCTGTTCTCCGTCGTCTTGGTAGCTATGATGCTTCCCGGACAGCTTGGGATTATCGGTTTCTATAAAGAAATCCAGGCACTAAAGCTGCTGAACAGTTATTTTACACTGATAGTCCCCACAATTGCCAACTGTTTTGCGGTGTTCTTTTATAAACAGTATATTGACGGGGCGTTGCCCAATGAACTGATTGAAGCTGCCATCATGGACGGCTGCGGAGAACTTACCATCTATCATAAGCTGGTGCTTCCGCTGGTAATCCCGGCGCTCGTTACCCAGGGGGTAATGACTTTTATCGGAACCTGGAACAGCTATCTTACGCCTTTGATTGTATTGAATGATAAAAAGAAATTTACGCTCCCTCTGATGATTGCAACGGTGCGTGATGCAACACATGCCGATTATGGAGCGCAATATGTGGGTATGCTGGTTTCCATTATTCCTATGGTTATCGTATTCTGCTTTGCATCCAAGATTATTATGGAAAAAATTTCAATCGGGGCAGCGGTAAAGGGATAAACAGAGAGAACTTTAAAAGATATTTAATCAGTTACAGTGCTGATGAATATAGAAACTATGTTACAAAACAATATTTAAGGAGGGTTTTACTATGAAGAAGAAATTATTGTCAGTTCTTTTGAGCGCCGCTATGCTGGCCGGTGTCCTTGCCGGATGCGGAAGCAGCGCACAGACAGAGAACACCAGCAGCAATACAGAGGGCGCGCCTGCAGCAGAAAGTACGGCGGCTTCCGAGGCTGCGGCGGAGACGACGGCAGAGAGCGCTGCGGAAGTTGATCCTGCAAGCGTAACAGGAGAATTTACATACTGGACCTATACGGACAGTGCAAATAATCTGGTAAGTGCATTCAATGAGGTTTATCCCAATGTGAAGATTGATCTTCAGGTATTTGGCGGTGATGAATATAAAACCAAAATCCTGACAGCGCTTCAGAGCGGCGATAATGTGCCGGATGTATTTGACCTGGAAGAAAATTATATGTACGAATTCCTGGACAGCGATTTGATTGCGGATCTGTCTTATATGAATATTGAAGAGCTGACAAAAGATTTCTACGACTTCCAGACCGCAGGAATGAAGGATTCCAATGGAAAGTTTAAAGCGCTGTGTTTCCAGTCTTCGCCGGTTGGATTCTGGTATCTGAGAGACGCCTGCGAAGAATGGCTTGGGACAAGTGATCCGGATGAAATTTCTGCAATGCTTACCGACTGGGATACAGTAATTGCAAAGGGCGAAGAGATTTATGAAAAATCCAACGGCACAGTACAGCTTTGGCCGAATATTACCGAGATGGTTAAGGTGGATGCCTTCTCCTTTGACCCACTTGTAAGAGACGGTAAACTGGAAATAACCGATGATTGGACTGGGTTAATTGACAATATGCGCACCATGTTCGGCAGCAAGGCAAATGCTGAGCTGGGCAGCTGGGGGTCCGAATGGGCTGCGGCATGGAATGATGGCACGCTTCTTTTCAGAGTAATGCCTTCCTGGGATTTCTTTACCGACTGGGATGCCAATAAAGGAAATGTGGGAATTGCAACACCCTTTAATGCTTCTTATGAAGGCGTTACCGGTACATGTGTATACAATGATTCAGAGAAAAAGGATCTGGCTGCAACCTTTTTAACCTATATTGCTTCCGATGATTTCCAGAAGCTGAATATGGAACAGTATAATCAGGTTCCTGCAAGCAAAAAAGTATGTGATGAGCTTGCGGAAGGATTTTCCTCAGAAGACTTCGGAGGACAGAATCTGCTGAAGACCTATAGTGAAATCTGTGATAAAATTGTTGGTATAACACCCGATAAATATACAAGAGCAACACAGAATTTGTTCCAGAAAGTAGCAACAGACGGAATTAAAGCCGGCCTGGATAATGATGGCATTATAGAAGAATTCAAAAAGCAGTTACGTGACCAGTATCCTGAAGTTACGATTGAATAATCTGCCTGATTATCCGGAGCCTGAGTAAGAAGTTTGGACAGGAAGCGATTGCGCTTCCTGTCCGAAAATGATAAAAGGAGCGAGGGGCAGATGGGAGAACAGACAAATCAGGTACAGCTGAAAAATTTTAACAGAAGGACAGTCCTGAATTACATCAGAAAAAATGGAACCGCAACCAAAGCGGGGCTGGCTTCGGTTACCGGACTTACCTTTATGGCAATCAAAAAAATACTGGAGGAGCTGGAAGAGCTTCAGCTGATCCGGTGTGATGAAATGGAAGCGGGCGGTATGGGGAGACGTGCGGTCACCTATGCTGTCAATGAAACCTACAGATATACGGTAGGAATACATATCAACAAGTTTGTAACCAGCATTGCACTGCTGGATCTTCGGGGAGAAATCCTTGAGATAGAAAGATACTCCATGCAGCAGGAGTTCCCAAATCAAAGCGCGTTTGTGGAAATGCTGGCTGCTTCTGTGGAAAATATAATCCGCAGATCCGGTGTCGGTAAGGAAAAGGTTCTGGGAATCGGTGTGGGTGTCCCAGGTCCGGTGGATACGGAGACCGGTGTAATTATGACGCCGCCCAATATGCCGATGCTGAACTATCTGCCTTTGAAGGAAATACTGGAGCAGAAATGCGGATGCAGTGTTTACGTACAGAAGGATACCAATGTAATCGCTTTCGGTGAATATTGGTATGGAGAAGAAAAAAAAAAAAGACTGCTATGACCTTGCCTATGTGGATGTGGATATGGGTATTGGTTCCGGCTTGATAATAGATGGAAAGTTAAATATTGGCGCCAACAGCATCGCAGGTGAGTTCGGACATATTACAATTGATATCAATGGTCCGCTGTGTAACTGCGGGAACCGGGGCTGTCTTGAGGCCATGAGTTCAGGAATCGCGGTGCTGCGGGAATTAAAGAGCCAGCTGGTAAAGGAGCCGGGGCATCCTCTCTACGAAAAGAGAGAGAGCCTGGTGATTGAGGATGTATTTGAAATGGCGGAAAAGAAGGATTTGCTGACGATTTCTATTTTGAATCAATCCGCCTTTTATGTGGGAGTTGCCATCAGCAATCTCATAAATATATTGGATCCTCAGATAATTATCCTGGGAGGGATCCTGATACAAAAATATCCCAGATATTTTGATATTGTTTCAAATGTGGCAAATGCAAGGAAGGTAAAGGGTGCTAAGGAAAACCTCCTTGCGATATCAAAGCTGGGAGAAAATGCGGGAGTTATAGGCGCAGGCGAAATTGTTGCCGATAATTTCTTTAATGAATTGGTTAACGAAGTATTTTCCAGGAATACCTGAAATGGAGAAAAAACATGTTTAGAAATAATACCGGAAAAGAATTCCCTGTATCAAGCTCAATTGTTCTGGAAACGGAAGAAGGCGTAAAGGTAAGTCTGGAAACACAGACGGATACCGGGGAAGAACAGACAGAGGCTTCCGGGAAAATCCAACCGGTTATAAGCGGGCTGCAGCTTTTGGGGGATGAGAGTACCGCTGCAATTTATCTTCATGCCAGGAAACAGCCGGAAGAACCTTTTTTCGGACCGCAGACTTTCCTGGATGCCCGAAAGGGTGTCAGCTACCGGATGAAGCTGTCGGGAGTAAAACGTATGCTTGCTATTTACCAGCATAAGGACTGGTGGATACGTCCGGCATTTCCCGAAAGCTGCGAAGAGGTGCCTGAAAGGACACAGCTTTTGATTGCGGAAGGGGAAGCTGGTTATCTTGCCATACTGGCTGTGTGCGGGGAGGAATACCGCACTGATATTGCAGGGGCGGGCCGGGAGCTTCGAATTACAGCAGCCTCCAACTGCATTAATAAACGCAGTGTGGATGATTTTGGGGTGGTTATGGCATCAGGGGCAAATCCTTATCAGTGCTGTGAGCTGGCAGTGAAAAAAGCGCTTGCGCTGCTTGGAAAAACGAAGATGTTCAGACGGGAGAGAACCTATCCGGAAATGTTTGAATACTTTGGCTGGTGCAGCTGGGATGCTTTTTATCATGAGGTTTCACATAAAGGGATTATAGAGAAAATGCAGGAGCTGAAAGACAAAAGGATTCCTGCAAAATGGGTGCTTATAGATGACGGCTGGCTGGATGCCGATTATAAAAAACAGGTTCTGAAGGGACTGGATGCGGATGCGGATAAATTCCCGGACGGACTGGGGGCGTGTATTCGGGAAATTAAACAGGATTATGATGTAAAGCAGGTGGGCGTATGGCATGCGGTAATGGGTTACTGGAACGGATTAGAGAAGGACAGCAGTGCCGGCCGGAAACTCAGAGACGAAAGCAGGACACTGGAGGATGGAAGGATCGTGCCTGATACGGAGCCGGGCAGAGCTTTTGCATTTTATGATACCTGGCATAGCTATCTGAAAAACAGCTGTGATGTGGATTTTGTCAAGGTCGACGGTCAGAGTGCAATTTCCTTATTTTATGCCGGCAGAAAGGAGTACGGCAGAGCTTCGGCCGGAATTCAAAAGGGTTTGAATGCTTCGGCGGCGCTGCACTTTAACAACCGGATTATTAACTGTATGGGGATGGCAGGGGAGGATATGTGGAACCGGCCCAGCAGCGCAATTTCCAGAAGCAGTGATGATTTTGTACCGGACGTGCCCCACGGATTCAGGGAACATGCAATTCAGAACGGCTACAATTCTTTGCTGCAGGGACAGTTTTTCTGGGGAGACTGGGATATGTTCTGGAGTGATCATGAAGAAAACTGGCAGAATTCCATACTTCGCGCCGTAAGCGGCGGCCCGGTTTATACGAGCGACAAAGTAGGGTGTACGGATGGAAGGTTTATTACGCCGCTGATGAAAAAAGACGGCAGGCTGATCCGTTGTGAAGAGGTGGGGATGCCCACTGTGGATTGCCTGTTTGAAAATCCGGTGGATACGACACATGTCCTGAAGCTGTTTAACCGCTATCATGAAAATTATGTGATTACGGCCCTTAATATTAATAAAGAAGACAGGGTATGTGAAGGACGGATTAAGGTCAGTGATATTCCGGAGCTTGCCGGTAAAGAGTGGATATTGTACAGCTATCGGGAAAGAAAAGCGGCCCTGCTTTCAGAAGCGCACAGCTATGAGTTCAGGCTTGCACCCAATGATGGAGAGCTGTTTCTTGTTCTTCCTGCGGCAGATTTTATCCCGTTAGGTATTCTGGAAAAATACATTGGCCCGGGCTGTGTGGAAGCTGTGCTGCAGGAGGAAGGGCGGCAGACCGTAATCCTTTCAGAGGAGGGGACCTTTGGTTTTATCAGCAGCAGAGAACCGGAAAGGTTTTTGTATGATGGTAAGGAAGAAATGCTGGAAAAGGAAACGATAACAGGTTCCGAAGCCTGTCTGTATCATGCGCAGCCGGGAAACTGCGGGCCTGACAAAAAATATCATATGGCGGAAATTTTCTGGAAAGGGAATGACAGCAGCAGGGCTGATATGTCCGATGGAAAGGCTGCGGGAAAGTAAGCAGCCGGAATCTGAAAGGAGCGTTAACTGCCATGAAATCACTTGGAATAGATATTGGGACAACCTCCATATGCCTGGTTTGTTATGAGGAAGGAGCGGAGAGGCTGTTATTTACCGCATCCAGGCAGAATGCTTTTCTTCACGGAACCTTTGAACAGGATCCCGAAGCGATTATGGAAAAGATATATTCATTGCTGGAAGAAGCGGAAAACAGCGGTTATGGCCCGGATTGTGTATCTGCCGTGGGCATTTCCAGCCAGATGCATGGAATTCTCTATGTGGACGGAGAAGGGCGTGCGGTGTCCCCTTTTTATACCTGGAAGGATGAAAAGGGAAAACAGCTTATGGCGGACGGAGAAACCTATGAGGCATATTTAAGCAAGAGGACAGGAATGCCATTGTTTTCGGGGTATGGAACCGTAACCCATTTTTTCCTGTCCCGGAATGGGATGATACCCGGGGAAGCAGTTGCAATTGCCAATATAGGCGATTATGCTGCCATGCGTCTGACAGGAAGGAAACAGCCGCTTACAGACGAGTCAATTGCGGCAAGCTTCGGCGGTTTCTCTCTGAAAGAGGGCTGCTTTGAACGGGACAGGCTGCGTATGGCAGGCGTGGCGGCCGAATATTATCCTTTGCTTTCAGGAGAAAAGGAAGCGGCGGGATTATACAGGGGAATTCCGGTAAGCTGTGCTTTTGGGGATAATCAGGCAAGCCTTTACGGCGCGCTGGACAGGCCGGAGAAGCAGATAAGCATAAATGTGGGGACAGGTTCACAGGTATCCCTGTTTGACAGGCGGCTGATACCGGATGCGGCGGCAGATATCCGCCCGTTTTTTCACAAGGGGTTTCTTTATGTGGGGGCATCATTGAATGGCGGGAAGGTTTATGAAAAACTGGCCGCTTTTTTTGAGGAAATAATATACGAATTTACGGGCCGGAAAGTACAGGCTTTTGACCAGATGGAACGAATCGGGAGTGAAAAAAAGGATACGGATCTTTTAATAAATCCTTCTCTTTACGGGGTGAGAGGAAATCAGGGCATAAAGGGGAGCGTGCACAATATTTCCTTTGATAATTTGCATGCTTCAGATTTTATTCGGGCCTATGTGAAGGGGATGGCAGAGGAGCTGTACAATATGTATGCCGCTTTTCCGGAAGAAATCAGAAAAGGGCGGTCAGAAATTGCAGCCAGCGGAAACGGCATCAGATTGAATCCGCTTATGGCGGAGGAAACAGCAAAAAGGTTCGGCATGCCTGTAATTTTTGGAAAACTTCAGGAGGAAGCGGCGGCAGGGGCTGCAAAAGCGGCTTTGGAGCTTCTTTTTTAAAAGGATATCGACAGTCAATACCCGCGGTTTCAGCCGGGAGCAAAAAGGAGTACGGAATATGAATGGAAAGCTGATAAGACCCGCAGACAGGATTGATTTGGGCGGCACGGACTGGAAAATGAAGGAATTTGTGGGAATGGACTGGATTTGGCGTGATTCGGTAAAGCAGGAAAGTCCGGATGTGCGTTGGTGGTATCCGGCCAGTGTACCGGGAAGCGTACTGCATGATTTGATGGAAAACGGGCTGGTTCCCGACCCGTATTATGAATTGAATTCCAGGCTGGCAGAATGGGCGCCGGAGAGAACCTGGGTTTATAAAAAAGAATTTTATATTCCGGAGGAACTGGAAGGCAGACAGATAACGCTGGTATTTGAAGGAATTGACTATAGCTCGGAGATTTTTCTGAACGGAGAATCGCTGGGAAAGCAGGAGGGGATGTTTGTTCCCTGGAGCTTAAACATCAGTGAAAGACTTCAATATGGCAGCAATAACCTGCTGGCCGTAGTACTGGAACCTGCACCGTTTGAACAGCCTCAGGTAGGAAAGACGAGTCTGGTGACCACACATAAATCAAGAATGACCTATTGGTGGGATTTCTGTCCCCGGATGATACATCAGGGTATCTGGCAGGAGGTATATCTTCTGGTGAACGGGGGAGCCAGGCTGACAGATGTATATCTGCATTCTTCTTTGTCTGAGGGAATGTCTGAAGCGGAGGTGTCCATCGAGGTGGAAGCGGAGGGTACGGAGGGCTGCAGGCTGGAGGGCAGCTTCGGAGAGCATGCTTTTACGGGGATATTGGAAAACGGCCGGTGTACGGTCGTGCTGCATATAGATAATCCAAGGCTATGGTGGTGCAATGGCCAGGGCGAGCCTTATGAATATCCGGTGGAGGTGAGGCTGCTTGACCGTCTGGGTGAAGTATCAGACAGACGTACGCTGGCATGGGGAATACGGAAGATAGAATTTCTCCCAAACGAGGAAACGGTTCCGGGAAGGGGGGATGTGACAGCCTCAAAAACAGGAAGCTTCACACTCTGCCTGAACGGAAGAAAAGTATATATGAATGGTTATAACTGGGTGCCTGCAGATGTGATGTACGGCGCCGTCCCGGAGGATACCTATGCCCGGCTCATCCGTCTGGCCAGGGAGGCGGGAGTGAATATACTCCGTGTGTGGGGAGGCGGCCTGATAGAACGCGATATTTTTTATCGAATGTGTGCGCAGGCGGGAATCCTTGTATGGCAGGAATTTATTCTTTCCAGTTCAGGAATCGATAATACGCCTTCGGTGTCCGAAGCCTATAAGGAGTTGATGAGAGGGCAGGCAGAGTCCATTATCAGACAGAAGAGGGGACTTACAGCGCTCGCGGTCTGGTGTGGAGGAAATGAACTGCAGGATGAAGCCGGGATGCCGCTTTCGGAGGAACATCCCTTGCTGCAGGTGATGGGAGAACAGGTAAAAAGGTTGGACAGGGACAGAAAATGGCTGCCCACATCCCCTTCGGGCGGCGTATTCCTCAATTCCTTTGAAAATCTGGAGAAATGTCCGGGAGAGCTTTTGGATGTGCACGGACCCTGGGAGCATCAGGGACTGGAAAAACACTGTGAGCTGTATAATCAGGGAACCTGCATGCTGCATTCCGAATTCGGTGTGGAGGGAATGACGAATTATGAGGCGCTGCGCAAAACCACGGCGCCGGAGCATTTCCTTCCGGCCAGCAAGGATAATGCGTATTATTTCCACAGGGGAGCCTGGTGGAATAATGAGCCTCTGGTACAGAAAACCTTCGGCAGTTTAAAGGAAATAGAGAAAATACGTAAGGGAAGCCAGTTTATGCAGTATGAAGGGCTGAAGTATGCGGTAGAGTGCAACAGAAGAAGGGCTTTTCATAACAGCGGCACCTTTCCCTGGCAGTTTAATGAACCATATCCCAATCTGTACTGTACCTCCTCCCTGGATTACTACGGTAATCCCAAGCCGGCCTATTATGGTGTAAAAAAGGTATATTCGTCTTATCTGGTAAATGCATCCTTTGACAGTGCTTCTCTTTATGGACAGGAAGCATTGGAGGCGGATATTTATATGGCGGCCAACGTTGAAGCATGTGTTGCTCCCGGAGGCTATGAAGTACTGGCGCAGGTATATGCCATGGACGGCAGAACACTGATGGCAGAATGCTTTTCCAGTGATAAAGCCGCTATGAGCGCCGCCAAGGTAGGGAACATCCGCCTGCCGCTGGAAAAACTGGAGGAGGAGCTGCTTTTGCTCAGACTTTTTCTGCGCAGGAAGACTGACGGGTCTGTCCTTGCTGAAAATGAATATTTGTTTACCAGGGAATGCGATTTGGGGGCGGTGTTTAGAATGGAGGAGCCAGAGTTGAAAATGGCGTGCCTGGATACGGGTGTGGAAATAGAAAACCTGGGAAAAACAGCGGCGCTGTTCCTGTTTTTAACCCGGGAGGATGGAAATCCCGTGTACTGGAAGGAGAATTATTTTACGCTCCTGCCGGGAGAAAAAAGAATAGCAGCCGGAGAAGGGGAGCTGAAGGAAGCCTCTGTCCAGGCGCTGAATGTGGAATATCGGAAAATCAGGAGGTAACACAATGCAGGTAGTGGTAGGAATAGATATAGGAGGAACGAAGTGTGCGGTATCCTTTGCCAGACAGCATTCCGACGATATCATATTTCTTGATAAAGTGCGGATGGAGACCGAGACGGAGGATTTTGACAGGGCGATGGAAAGCTTTATCGAAATCATCCGGGAAAGATTCAGACGGAACCCGGACTGGAAGCTGACATCCATCGGCATATCCTGCGGAGGGCCGCTGGATGCCGGAAAGGGACTGATACTGTCGCCTCCCAACCTGCCCCGGTGGGACAGGGCGGATGTGTACCACACCGCTAGGCCTTCGGCGTGCCGGTGATGCTGCAGAACGATGCGGATGCCTGTGCGTTGGCGGAATGGAGCATGGGAGCGGGAAAAGGCTGCAGGAATATGATATTCCTTACCTTCGGGACAGGTATGGGAGCGGGGCTGATTCTGAATAATGAGCTGTACAGCGGCACTACAAGCATGGCCGGTGAAGTGGGGCATATCAGGATGGAAAAGGAAGGCCCCTTTGGTTACGGAAAGTATGGATCGTTTGAGGGCTTCTGCAGCGGCGGCGGGATCGCCAAGCTGGGCCGGATGATGGCGGAGGAAGCGCTTCGGGAAGGGAAAACGCCTCTTTTCTGCCAAAGCGAGGCGGAGCTTGACAGCATTTCCTGCAAGTCCATCGCGGAGGCGCTGGAACAGGGAGACGAGCTGGCGGCGGAGATTTTTGATATTGTGGGAACCTATCTGGGAAGAGGGCTTTCCGTGCTCATCGATATCCTGAATCCGGAAATGATAGTGATTGGCAGTATTTACGCCAGGCAGAAAAACGTACTGGATAAAAAGATGAGGGAAGCGCTGGAGCAGGAGGCGCTTCCGTATCAAGAAAGGCATGCAGAATCGTTCCGGCAAGCCTGGGTGAGCTGATTGAGGGATTACGCGGCGGTTTCCGTAGGAATCAAGGCTTATCAGGATCTGTACCGGCATGCGGAGCGGTTCAGCGTGCAGATGAAGTTGGATACGGAGGAATATCAGATATGAAGCTTTTAACGAATATATACCAGGTTGGCGGCCCCAGCCTGACCCATTTCTTTGATGCTACGGTTACTCTGCTGAAGGGGAAGGACGGATGGTTCCTCATAGACTGCGGTACGCCGGAAGGGTATGAGCAGGTGAAGGAAAATATCAGAAAGGCCGGCGTGGAGCCTTCGCAGATAAAATTTATTCTGGGAACGCATGGACACTACGACCATGTGGGGGCGGCGCATCTCTGGAAGGAGGAGTTCGGCTGCCGGCTGTTCCTCCATGCCTTGGATCGGGAGCAGGTGGAAGCGGGGGATTCCGTAAAAACTTCCGCTGCGCTTCTGTACGGAACGCAGTCCGTGCCCTGTCATGTGGATGGGCTGATTGCGGAAGGCGATGCCTGGGAAGGGGAGGGCTTTACGGTGGAAGCGCTGTATACGCCCGGACATACGATGGGATCGGTAAGCTTTGAGGTTACGGCAGGCGACTACCGGCTGCTGATAGCGGGGGACGCTGTTTGGGGCGGCTTCAGTGAGAAAATCGGTTCCAGCGAGGAAGCATGGCGGGAGACGCTGGATAAGATCACCTCCAGACATTATGATTTTTATACCTTCGGGCATGTGAATCCGCAGCTGATAGCGGATGCGGATGAACGGCTGAAGGAAGCGAAAATGGCTTTTGGAAATTATTATAATCCCTGGTTTAAGACCTTCTTCGAAACCTACAGGTATTAGATGAGTGGGGCCCCGGTTAGTCCTGTTTTATCCGGCGCCCCACCGCGGGCCCACAGCCCCGCAAGGCTGCGCCGGATAAAAACAGGACTAACCGGGGCCGCGGTGGTTGTTGGAAGGGGAGAAGGGCAAAAGATAAGAAGTGAAAAATAATAAAAGATAGAAATCGGTTGGGTTATTTGGGATTGGATGGGATAGAGTGTTATGAAGAATAAGATTATGTTGATTACGTATGCGGACAGCTTCGGGAAGGATTTGAAAGAGCTGAAATGGGTGGTGGATAGGTATTTTAAGAGGGAGATCAATGGGATTCATGTGCTGCCGTTTTTTCCTTCTTCGGGGGACCGGGGGTTTGCGCCTGTGAATTACAGGGAGGTTGATCCGGCGTTCGGGGACTGGGAGGATGTGAAGGCGCTGGCGGGAGAGTATGAGCTGATGTTTGATTTTATGATCAATCATCTTTCCCGGAGGAGCCCGGAGTTCCTGGATTTTATAGAGAAGCATGAGAGTTCGGAATATGCGGATATGTTTCTGCGGTTTAAAAAGTTCTGGCCGGGCGGGGAGCCTACACAGGAGCAGGTGGATTTGCTGAATAAGAGGAAGCCGTGCGCGCCTTGCGAGGAGATTCGTTTTGCAGACGGAAGCACGGAAAAAATATGGTGTACATTCGACGATGAGCAGATGGATCTGAATCTGGAATCGGAGGCGGCATGGAAATTCGTGGAGAGTACGCTGCGGTTTCTGATGGAGCAGGGAGCGGGGATGATTCGTCTGGATGCTTTTGCGTTTGCCACGAAGAAGCTGGATACCTCCTGCTTTTTTATTGAGCCGGAAATGTGGGATATGATGAAGCGTGTGCAGGGGATTCTGGATGAGAAGGGGATTCCCATGCTGCCGGAGATTCATGACCATTATACGGTGCAGCTGAAGATTGCAGAGCATGGGTATACGGTATATGATTTTGTGCTTCCGGTGATGGTACTGCATACGCTGTACAGTCAGAGCAGCAGGCGTATCAGGCATTGGCTTTCCATCTGTCCAAGGGATCAGCACACTACGCTGGATACGCATGACGGGCTGGGGACTGTGGATGTGGAGGATCTGCTTTCCGAAGAGGAGCTGCAGGCGGTAATTGCTCAGACGGAAAAGTATGGGGCGAATTTTAAATGGGATTACAGTCAGAAGGCTTTGGGAGAAAAGCGGGTATATCAGATTAACTGTTCTTATTATTCCGCAGTGGGTGAGGATGACGACAGTTATCTGCTGTCCCGGGCGATTCAGTTTTTTACGCCGGGGGTGCCGCAGGTATATTATATGGGGCTGCTGGCCGGGGAAAATGATTATGAGCTGATGGAGCGGACCAATTATGACAGAAATATCAGCCGGCATAATTATACGGTGGAAGAAATTGAGGCAGCGGTGGAAAAGCCTGTTGTGAAACGGCTGCGGCGTCTGATGCAGTTTAGGAATGCGTATCCGGTGTTTGACGGGGAAATGTCCCTGCCCGGGACGGAGGATTCCAGGCTGGTGGTCAGGTGGACAGACGGCGGGCTGGAGGCTGTGCTGGATGCGGATCTGAAGGCGAGGACGTTTGTGATTACCTATCTGGATAAGAACGGTATGGAAATGATTTTGAACCTGGAAGAGGATTTTTACTGGGATGAGTGAAAAAATAACTGGTCTGCCCATAATCGGTGATGTGGATCTGTGCGTGCTGGGAGGAAAACTGCATACAGTGTACCGGGCGCTTTCGTTAGCCAGGCAGGGAAAGAAGGTGCTGTTGGCGGTGAAGGAAAGCTGTCTGGGTGAGGATATCTGCCAGACCTTCCGTTACCGGCTTTCGGAGGAGGAGTGTTCTTTTTTTCCGGAGGAGACGCGTACAAAGAAGCTGGGGCTGCTGCGGCCGGATGAGGGAAAGAGATTTCTGGAGGATTGCTGCCTGGAGGCGGGGATAACGCTGCTTTATGGGATCTGGCCCGTGGATTGCCCGGAGGAGGGCAGGGATAGTTTCCGGGAGACGGCCAGCAGCAGGAAAAAGCTTGTCCGTGTTGCTGCAAAGGGCGGCCTGTTCGGGATTCTCTGCGATGAGGCGTGGCAGGAGGAGGAAGCTGCCGCTGCGCAAAAGGGATATGAGTATACGGTCCTGGCAGGCGGTTTCCCGGGACAGGATGCCTTTGAAAAGAAGGGAAGCGTACGGTGCGGGGAGAAAGAGGTCTTCTTTTGTCTGGAAGGGGAAGAGGGAAAAGGGCTGCTCACCATTTTCCTGCCGGACGGCGGATTGCGTAAGAGATGGGCCGAACAGACGGATGGGCCTGCATGGCTGCTGACAGAGGCGCAGGAAACAGCGGCTGAAGTGTTCGGCAGGCTGAAGCGGGAGCTGCCGTGGCTGCAGCTGGGGCGTTTTGCGCCGCGGGCGGCGGTGACGGTGGATGCTGCGGAAGGAAAAGGCGGGGAACATAAGGCCGGGATGGCAAAAGGACAGGAGAACCGCCTTTACGGGCCGGATTGGAAGCGGTTTCCGGCGAATAAGGCGGAGGGCTGCAGAACGTGTGCCATAAGTTCGGGAGATCCCTCGCTTCGTAGCGAGGAGGCGGGAATTTACAGGAAGCTTCCGGTGATGGATTCGGCGGCACTCCGGGAGGAGCATTACGACTTGGTGGTGGCAGGCGGCGGGACGGCGGGTGCTATGGCGGCTTTGTATGCGGCCAGAGGAGGCCTGCGCACTGTGCTGCTGGAGCCGATGTATACGCTGGGCGGCACGGCCACGGCGGGCGGCGTGAGTACCTATTGGTTCGGGAACCGGTTCCGTGATGTACGGGAGATTGATGCGGAAACGGAGAAAATGGCGGCGCCGCTGGGCCTTCCCCGCAGAGAAGGGATCTGGGATAGGGCGGATGATTTCCATCCGGGGATCCGCGGGACGGTTTTGGCCAGACTGTGTCTGGAGGCTGGTGTTGAGCTTCGGTTTGGCAGCATGGTTTTCGGAACCCTTTGTGAGAGGACTGCAGAAGGCAGGCGTTGCTGCGGGGCTGCGGCAGCCGGGCCTGACGGTTTGTACGGATATTACGGCAGGGCTGTGATCGATGCCACGGGCGACGGGGATCTGGCGGTATCCGCAGGCGCGGACGCCGTATACGGTTCGGAAAGGGATTGTATCACCTATTGGGCTTCCCTGGCGCAGTATACGGATGTGAACCGTTACCGGAACAATTTTTCTTCCATGGTCGTTTCTGCGGATCCGGCGGATATGACACGTTTTATATTGCTGGGAAAGCGCAGGGGGGAACAGACCTGTGATCACGGCGGTTATGTCAGCATGCGGGAGAGCAGGCATGTGAAGGGAGTATACACGGTAAATCTGAAGGATTTGATGGATTTTCGCACCTATCCGGATGCTTTGTATACCTGCTACTCCAATTATGATCCTAAAGGAAAGCTGGATGCGGACGTTATCTACTGCGGTGTGCTTCCTCCCCAGGTAAAAATACAGATTCCTCTTTCCGCACTGCTTCCCTGTGAGGAAGGGGGCGGACGGATAGAGGGGCTTTATGTGGCGGGCAAGGCTGTGAGTGCCACACATAATGTGTTTCCAAGCATACGTATGCAACCGGATTTGATGCATCAGGGAGCTGTGCTGGGCGGGCTGCTGGCTGAGAGCCTAAAGCAGGGCATGCTGCCGGAACAGATGGAGTGCGCAAAAAGAAGGGAATTCCTTTTAAAGCTGACGGAGGATCCGCTGACGCTTCCTGCTTTGGAAGGAAAAAACGGAGAAGCAGGAAAACAGGCTCTGGAGAAGACGGTTTACAGGATAACTGCCGCGTCCAGGACCCACTGGGTGGATGTGCCATTTATATATGAAGAAACAGAGGAGTCTCCTGTTACGGCTGCAGTGACGGCAGAGTCGGAGGAGGTCCTTCCCCTTCTGCTGAAAAGGCTTCGGGAGGAAACCTCGCCATATGACTGGAAAAAAGGCGGAGCTTCGGATGGATGTCCGCAGGAGTGTGCGGGAGGCCTGCGTATCCGGCTGATCGGCCTGTGTCTGTGGCATGGCTGGGAGGAGGATGCGGAGGAATACGCCGCATTCGTAGAGCAGGAGCTGTCCGGCAGCGGGCTTCCGGAAAGAGCCGGATCTGTCATGTGTGCACAGCTGCTTCCGGATCATGGCGTGATGCCGGAGACGGTTTACCATATGAATCTTCTGGGAAGAAGCGGGAAGGACTGTATTCTCCCTGTTTTTGAAAGGGCGCTTATGCTGCTGGCTGCGGCGGACCGGGATTATCAGGATATCCATCGGGGAATTTACCATTATGTGGAGAGCTTTGCTTATGCTGCGGAGCACAGCGGCAGAAAGGAGTTTATTCCCATGTTGCAGAAGCTGATCCGTTTTCCGGAATTCGCAGAGTGCATGAAGGAGGAACGGCAGGTAGCGCTTATGACGGAACGGCTGCAGATTTTGTATCTGATTCTCTGCCGCGCGCTGGCAGGGCTGGGAGAGGAGGACGGCGTGCGGGGACTGCGCACATTGCAGAGTTATCCGGCAGGCCTTGCCGTCCGCCTTTCGGCAGGAAAAGCCGAAAAGGAAGAGAGAAAGCGAAGAAACCAGAAAATATGGTAGCGGTTCAGCCCCGTCTGAACTGTTACAACGATTCAGTCACAGGAAAACAGACAGAAAGAGGCGGCGGGAACCGCCGGAAAAGGGTTATATCGTACTATGAATAAAAAAGAGCTTTACATGATAGGAAATTCACATATCGATCCGGTCTGGTTCTGGAACTGGGAGGAAGGGATGCAGGAGGTGAAGGCTACCTATGCATCGGCCCTGGAGCGGATGAAGGAATTTGACGACTTTAAATTTACCTCTACCTCCACGCTGTTTTTTGAATGGATAGAGGGAATCCTTCCGGAAATGTTTGAGGAGATCAGGCAGCGTGTGGCGGAGGGAAGATGGGAAATTACAGGAGGCTGGTTCCTGGAGCCGGACTGCATCCTTCCCTGTGGAGAGGCTTTTGTCAGGCAGGGGCTGTACGCCCAGAGGTATCTGCTGGATCGTTTCGGGAAGCTGTGTACCATCGGTTCCAATGTGGACAGCTTCGGCCATAACCATGTTCTCCCCCAGATATTGAAAAAAAGCGGCATGGATTCCTATGTGTTCATGCGCCCCAGGCTGGATACCCCGGTTTTTGTATGGGAGAGCGATGACGGCAGTCGTGTAAATGCAATCAGCCTTCCTGCGGAATATACCACCTGGTTCCATGAACCCACGGTAAAAAATATAGAAACCACGCTGGAACGCACCATGGAGTATGATAAAATGCCCTGCTGCTACGGTGTGGGCAATCACGGCGGAGGTCCCACGATAGAAAACATCAACAGCATACTGAGCCTCCGGAAGGATAAGGAAGCCTTTGCCGCCTATGGGGACGTACAGCTGAAATTTTCCACCTATACGGAATTCCTGGAAGCGATAACCGGGGATGCGGCCGCATCAGGTACGAAGCTGCCTGTGTTGAGAGGCCCTTTTGAAAAGGTAAAATGGTTGGCTGCTATTCCTTACTGATTCAGGAGTTCGCTGACTGAACCGGCTGAAGTGGAGCCATGGAAGCCGAAAACCTGATGAGTATGGAGGCGATGCTTTCCGACGGCGGTGACGGGAGCGAGCTGGCCTGGAGGAAGCAGACCGGGGAAATGGAAGCGCTGTGGAAGGTTCTTTTGTTCAACGAATTCCATGACACCATGGGCGGAACCACCATCAAATCAGCCAGGGATGAAGCCATTATGCAGCTTTCCGGCGTATGTGCCCAGGCCGGCAAAATAAAGGCGCTGGCAATACAGGGAATTGTAAACAGGCTTTCCACCCGGGGAGAGGGCTTCCCGTTGGTTCTGTTCAACACGGACAGCCAGCCGTTTGATGATTATGTGGAGGCAGAGCTGGAATGGTTCTGCCAGGCCCCGCTGAAGCTTCTCGGCCCGGCGGCGATAGCTGCGGATGCATCCATGGATGCTGTCTCTTACCAGGAAATCCCCTACCAGAGAATCCATACGGATGCCAAGGTAAGGCAGGCTACCACGCTGGGCAGGAGATTTGTTTTCAGGGCGCAGGTACCGGCCTTTGGCTTTGCCGTATACCGTACGGTGAAGGAGGAGCCGTCCCTTTGCTTCAATAATTCCATGGAAATTGACAATCCCTGTGCGGACACCCTGGAAAATGAATACATCTGCGCTCGGTTTGACACCGCTACGGGAGCGCTGGTTTCCCTGACGGATAAAGAAACAGGATACGATGCCCTGAAGGGACCGTGCGGCGTGCGCGTGTACACGGATGAAAGGGATGCGGACTGGCTGGACTGCAGTATGAAAAAGTGGAAAGCGGCAGAGTCCGGGAGGTTATCCGCGTGCGGACGGCCTTTGAAGGAACCACACTGGAGCAGCTGTATTCCCTGGGCGCGGAGGAAAAAGAACTGCGGGTGGAAAACAGGCTGATTTTCAATCATAACTGGACGCTGCTGAAGGCGGCCTTCACCACCGGAAAGGAATGCATCTATACGGCGGCGGAAACGGCCTATGGCATTCTGGAAAGAGATCTGAAGGGGGATGCCGCGGAGTATTATATGCAGCGCTTCCTGGATGTGCAGGATCAGGAGGGCAGAGGGCTGGCCATTGCCAATGACGGGAAATACGCCTTTAACATTACGGAGGACAGAACCCAGATTACCCTTTGCAGAAGCGCCATTTATGCCCAGGGCAACAGCCCGGACTGGTACAACGGAAAGGAAAGCTATCAGTATACGGATATTGGGCCTCAATGCTTCCGGTTTGTCCTGAAGCCTCACGGAAGGAAGCTGCCGTCCTCAGAATACTACCGGATTGCCGTTAAAATAAATTCTCCGGTTTCTTATCTGGCGGACAGCGCCCATGCGGGAAGCAGGCGGCTTACTGCATGCAGCCTTGCAGGAATCAGAAAAGGCGGAGCGGCCGGAGGGGACTGCGACAATGTCCGCATCATGCTGATGAAAAAATGTGAGGACGACAATTCCCTGATAGTCAGGCTTCTGGAAACGGAAGGAAGGGACACACAATGTGTACTCACGGTAAATAAAATAAGCTATCCGGTGACCATCGGCCACCGGGAAATCCTCACCCTGAAGCTTCCCGGCACCCGGACGACCGCGGGGGAGGCCACGGAGGTAAACCTGCTGGAATTTGCAGACTGTCAGGCCCCGGACGGCGGTAATACAGAGTAACCTATAAATTTTCTGATATACAGTGCGGCGCACAGCAGCGCAGACAGGAGAGAGTATGGAAAAAGAAAAGACTTTATATATGATCGGCAACGCCCACCTGGATCCGGTATGGCTCTGGCAGTGGCAGGAGGGGTATCAGGAGGTTAAGGCCACCTTCCGTTCGGCCCTGGACAGGATGAAGGAGTATGACGACTTCTTTTTTACAAGCAGCTCTGCAGCCTACTATGAGTGGGTGGAGGAAAACGAACCCGCCATGTTTGAGGAAATCAGGGAACGGGTCAAAGAGGGCCGCTGGGTAATCGTGGGCGGCTGGTGGATTCAGCCGGACTGTAATGCGCCGGGCGGGGAGTCCTATGTGCGCCAGGGGTTGTACGGTCAGCGGTATTTTCAGGAGAAGCTGGGAGTGACTGCGCAGACCGGATATAACGTGGACAGCTTCGGCCACAACGGCATGCTGCCGCAGATTCTGAAAAAATCGGGAATGGACAATTACGTATTCATGCGTCCGGGACGTCATGAAAAGGGACTGGAGGGTGAAACCTTTACCTGGACCTCCAATGATGGTTCCGCGGTGACTGCTTTCCGGATTCCCTTTGAATACTGTACCTGGCCCAGGGAGCTGAAGGAACATATAGAGCGCTGTGCCGGAGAAATCAAGGATCCCAGGGGCAGCATCATGTGCTTTTACGGTGTGGGAAACCACGGCGGCGGCCCCACAAAGCAGAATATTGAAAGCATCCATGAGCTGAACCGGGCCGAAGATATGCCGCGGCTGATCCTATCCACGCCGGATGACTATTTTCAGGCGGTTAAGCAAAGCGGAAGGACGCTGCCTGTGGTATCCGGCGAGCTGTTCCACCATTCCAGCGGCTGTTACAGCGCCCATTCCGAGGTGAAGCAGCTGAACCGTCTGGCGGAAAACCGCCTTATTATGGCGGAAAAGCTTTCTGTTGCAGGAAAGCACTGGGCAGGCGGAAAATATCCGCTGGAAAAGTATACGGAAAGCTGGAAAAAGGTGCTGTTTAACCAGTTCCATGACATCATGGCGGGAACCTCCATAGAACCTGCCTATGAGGATGCAAGGGAAAGCTACGGCGCTGCACTGGATACGGCGGCGAGAGGGCTGAATGCGGCCGTGCAGTCCATATCCTGGCATATTGATATCCCCATGGAAGAGGATATGAAGCCCATCGTGGTATTCAATCCCAACGCCTTTTCCGGTAAATTCGAGGTAGAAATGGAATCCCCCTGCCTGAAGGAGAACCAGGTTCTGGTGGATGAGGAAGGCACGCAGATACCGCTGCAGACCGTACAGTCGCTGGCCTCCAGCAACGGACGGACGAGGCTTGTGTTTATCGCCGAGCTTCCGGCCCTTGGCTACCGCACCTACCGACTGGTGATAAGGGAGGCGGCCAGGACCTTCCCGGATGTGGAATGCAGCGGGAATACGGCGGAAAACAGATGGTTTAAAATCGCCTTTGATGAAAAAACAGGCTATATTTCTTCCCTTTACAAGAAAAATGACGGTACCGAATATTTCAGCGGTCCGGCGGCCGTGCCTGTGGTGATAGAGGATAAAAGCGATACCTGGTCCCATGGCGTGCGTATTTTTGACAAGGTGAAAGGCCGCTTTGAAGGCGTTTCCGTAAAAAGAGTGGAATGCGGTCCCGTAAAATGTGTGATCCGTGTCACCAGCACCTATGGAAGCTCCCGTATTTTCCAGGATTTTTCCATCTACAAGGAACTGGATTATATCCGCGTAAAAACAACGGTGGACTGGCATGAAAAAATGTCCATGCTGAAGCTGCGGTTCCCGATGCAGCTTAATTACCTGCGGGCCAGCTGGGAAATCCCTTACGGCGTGGCGCAAAGAGAACCGAACGGAGAGGAATACCCCATGCAGAATTTCCTGGATACGGAGGGCGCCAATCCGGGGCTTGAAACGGCAATAAACGGACTTTCCTTCCTCAATGACGGGAAATCCAGCGGCAGCATTGCGGGAAAGGAAGTCTCCCTGACCGTGCTGCGCAGCCCGATATATGCCAATCACGAGCCTTACCAGCCGGATGAAAATCTGGAATATGTATATGTGGATCAGGGTGTGCAGACCTTTACCTACGGTCTGTACCCCCATGACGGCAGCTGGGAGGATGCCTGCACCGTACGGCGCAGCCGGGAGCTGAATGAAAAGCCCATTGCCCTGTTTGAAACCTATCATAAGGGTGAGCTGCCCCAGAGCGCTTCCTTCCTGAGCATATCTGCGGACAATGTGCTTGTGACCGTTATGAAGGAAGCGGAGGATGGAAGCGGGGACCTTATCCTGCGCCTTGTGGAAACAGCGGGCAGGACCTGTGAAACACAGGTTGCAGTTCATGGGCTGCACAGGGAATTTTCTCTTGCTTTCACCCCGTTTGAAATCAAAACCGTGCGCATTCCGGTTCACAGCCAGTTGGAAATCCTGGAAAATGATCTCCTGGAAAGGGAAGAAGCGCGCAGACAGGAGGATTAATGCAGTATCACAGGCAGAGATGTGATATGCGGAGGAGAAATTATGAAAAAAATAGCGGTAATCCATACAACCCCTGTAACCATACCCACGTTGAAAAAGCTGCTTGATGCGGCTGCGGGACAGGGGGAGGCAGTTGAAGTTGTGAACCTGCTGGATGACAGCATGCTGCCGGAAATCAACCGGGAGGGACAGATAACGGAGGGCGTGAAGTACCGCCTGAATTCCCTTCTGCTGCTGGCGCAGACCACGGGGGCGGACGCCATTTTGTGCGCCTGCTCCTCCATCGGCGGGCTGGCGGAGGAGGGAAGGGCGCTCGTAAATATTCCCGTATTCCGCATTGATGAGCCTATGGCAGGCCTGGCGGCCGGTTATACCCGCGTAGGCGTTGTGGCAACCCTGCAGTCCACCATTCATCCCACCACAGCGTTGATCCGCAGAAAAGCGGAGGAAGCGGGGCGCGCGGAAACGCTTGTCCTTAACAGCCTGGTGATTGAAAATGCGGGCAGCCTGCTGGCGGAAGGCCGGGAAGCGGAGTATGACCGGATGGTGGGTGATAAGCTGAAGGCGCTGCTTGCCGAAAATGAAGTGGTGGTACTGGCGCAGGCATCCATGGCAAGAGCCGTGGAGAACTGGCCGGAGGAAGAGAAAAAGCGCTGCCTGACCAGCCCGGTCAGCGGCACGGAGGCGGTCTGCGCCTGGCTGAAGCAGAGGTAACAGGCAATGGAATTATTTCTGGGAATTGATATTGGTACGACGCATATGAAGGTATGTGCGGTAAGGCCGGACGGTTCCGTCTGCCATACCGTCCTCAGGGATCAGTCCGTGCGGGAGCTTCCGGGCTGGGGGCGCTGCTTTCGTGCAGAGGAGCTTTGGGAGAAAACGGAGGACTGCCTGAAGGAGCTTTTTTCTCAGATTGACCGAAAGCAGATCAGGGCCATAGGCATTACCAGCATGGCGGAAGCGGGAGTGGCGGTGGATGCGGATGGCGTTCCCCTGACGCCTGTTGTGCCATGGAACGCCGGGCAGGGAGGGCCGGAGGAAGCGGATTTTCCCGCCTCCCTGAGAGGTTTTTCCCTGTATCGGAAAACAGGGCTGATCTGGCACCGGAAATATACCATCAACCAGCTGCTTTCCCTGAAAACCAGCAGGCCGGAGCTGTTTGAAAGGATGGACTGTTTCCTGTCCGTTTCGGATTATCTGTTTTTCCGTCTTACGGGAGAACGCAGGACGGAGGAATCCCTGGCCTGCAGGACGATGCTTTATAACATATTTGAGGGCCAATGGGACAGTGAACTGACAGCATTTGCCGGCGTGACCGGGAAAATGCCTCCCGTGGGAAAAGGAAGTACCGGATGGCCGATCCTGAAAAAAGAACTGGCGTCAAGGTACGGGCTTCCCGATAAGATAAGCGTTCGAATTGGCGGGCACGATCATCTGTGCGCTGCCCGGGCGGAAGGGCTGGGCGAAGGCGATGTCCTCAATTCCATGGGAACCTCGGAGGTTTATCTGGGCTTTCCGGACAGGCTGCCTGAGCTTTCCGGGCTGTATGAGCGGGGGATTCAGCTGGGAGTTTTCCAGGGGCGGTTTTACTGGATCTGCAATATGCCCTCTTCAGGCGCTTCCGTGGAATGGCTTCGCAGTTTTCTGCAGGCGGCGGGAGGGCAGGTCTCTTATGAAAGCCTGATGAAGCAGGAACGGCAGGTGCCGTCTAAAGTCATGTATCTTCCCTTTGTCAACGGAGGCGGGACGCACCGGAAAAAAATGATTCCCGGAGGCCTTCTGGGACTGGATATGACCACAGGGCCAATGGATGCGGCCCAGGGGATTTATGAAGGAATAGCCTGCGAAGCGAGGGTAATCCTGGAGCTTATCGAGGATGCAGGGCTTCATGCGGATCGCCTGATCGCTGCTGGCGGAGGAACCCGGAATCCGCTGCTGATGCAGGCAAAAGCGGATATGACAGGAAGGTGTTTTATCCTTTCACAGCAGACACAGGCAACGGCTGCAGGCGCGGCAATGCTGGCGGCAGAGGCCGTGAAGGAACCGAAATGCCCCGGGGATTTCTCCGGGGAGGGTTCCCGGAAAGAAGCGGATATCGAACGGAAAACGGCGGCTCCCCGGAAGGAATATGGGGAAGCCTGCCTTGCAAAATACAAAACCTATCTTGCCCTGACGGAAGCGGCGGCGCGGGAAGGAACAAAGGAAAGGCAGGAATTTTTATGGAATTGACAGCAGTGACGAAGATGCTTAAGGATGCGGAAAAAGGGGGCTATGGCGTAGGTTCCTTTTCCGCCAGGAATACCTTTTTAATTGAATATATTCTGCGGGCCGCACAGGAAACAAAGGCCCCTGTTATCGTACAGATATCAGCCAATGAATTTAACTGGTTTGATGTTACCGCAGAAGAATTTGCCCGGCGTTTTTATGAAATCCACGAAAAATATCAGGGAAAAGCGGCGCTGCATCTGGATCATACCAAGGATATGGAGATAATCAGGGCAGCGATTGACGCCGGTTTTCAGTCCGTCATGATTGACGCTTCCCAGAAAAGCTTTGAGGAAAACGTGGCCATTACCAGGGAAGTGGTGGAATACGCGCACGAAAGAAATGTGGAGGTGGAGGCCGAGCTTGGTAAAATAGGGGCCACGGATAAGATAGAAACGGACAATGACGAGAGCCTGTATACCGACCCGCAGGAGGCAGAGGAGTTCGTTGCCAGAACGGGTGTGGATACCCTGGCTGTTTCCATCGGGACGGCTCACGGCGTATATCCGGTAAAAAATCCGAAAATCGATCTGGACAGACTGATTAAAATCCGGGAACGGGTGAGCATTCCCCTTGTTCTTCACGGCGGCAGCGGCCTTCCGGCCCAGACGGTACAGGCGGCAATCACCATACCCGGAGGGGGCGTCAGCAAAATCAACATTGCCACGGATCTGGAGCAGGCCTTCCTGGGTTCTCTGGGATGCGCAAGGAAATCCAACCGGGAAATTCTGCAGATGGACAGGCAGGCGCTGGAAAAAGCGGGTGAGGCCGTTTCACGTGTGGTAGAGGATAAGATCAGGAATTTCCTGCTTTGGAAATAGGACGGGAGCGGATATGAAAAAAAGAATCGGGGTTGTTGCCGATGATGTGACCGGCGCCAATGACATAGGGGTTATGTTTAAAAAAGGAGGCTTTCGCAGTGCGGTGTTTCCGCAGAGCCTCATTTCCCTCTGTGATATACGCAGGGAAAGCGAAGGGCTGGATGTGATTATTATTGATACAGACAGCCGTTTTGATGCTCCTGAGACTGCAGCGTCAAAGGTTGCCAAAGCGACGGCGCTTTTGCAGACGCTTCCCTGTGATGTTTATTTTAATAAAACCTGTTCCGTGTTCCGGGGAAATATTGGTTCAGAATTCGACAGCATGCAGGATGTGCTGGGAGTTGGATGTTCCATGGTTATCGCAGGCTTTCCGGGAAATGGGCGGACGACGGTGGACGGCATACATTATGTCTATGGGACGAGGCTGGAGGATTCGCAGTTTCGCACCGATCCCATCCATCCCATGGACTGCTCTTTCCTTCCGGATATTATGCACAGACAGACTGACCGGCCGATCGGGCAGATTACCTGGAGCGATCTGGATCAGGGCCTGGAATTTGTAAAAAGAAAAAAAGAAGAACTGAAGCGCAGCTGCGCTTATATATTATTTGATATCCGGCATCAGGAAGACCTGAGGCTGGTGGCGGATGCGGTGGCGGATGAAGTCAATATCTGCGGAAGCTCGGCTATCGGACAGGAGCTGCCCGCAGCCTATCGCAGGCTGGAACCGGAAAAAGAAGCGCCTGTGCTGCTGATTGCGGGAAGTCTGACGAAACAGAGCATTTCCCAGACGGAGCTGCTGCGCCGGAAGGGGTATCCCATATTCACCTTTGATACGGAAACGATTTTTGATGAAAAAGCGCTCGCTGCGGAGGAAAGACGTCTGACGGAAAGCGCCGTCAATGCCTTAAGCGGCTCCAATTCCTCTAATGCCATGGTTCTTGTGCATTCGGTGCAGGAGAAGGAAAAGGTGCGGCGTACCAAGGAAACCGGTCAAAAGCTGGGGCTGACCCATGAAGAAATCGGGAAGCGTATTTCCGGCTGCCTGTGCAGGGTGGCCCGCAGTGTGCTTGTCCGGACGGGCTGCCGCAGGCTGGTGGTGGCAGGCGGCGATACCTCGGCGGCTGTTACAGGAGAGCTGGAGATTTACCGGATGGAAATCGGCGAGGAGATCGAACCGGGCGTCCCGGCCATGACCGGAACTGCAAATCTGGGAGAATTGCAGTTGGTTTTGAAATCAGGGAGCTTCGGGAGCGAGTTTTTTCTGGAAAAGGCGGCCCGGTATCTGCAGGGAGAACGGGCATATGACTGTAAGCAGGAGGATTAAGAATGAATTATCTGGAACGTTTGGTGGAGAGATATCCGGCTTTGGACGGAATGAAGGATACGATTGAAGAAGCCTTTCAGATCATGAAGGCTTCCTATGAAAACGGCGGGAAGCTGCTGGTATGCGGCAACGGCGGCAGCGCTTCCGATTCTGACCATATTGTGGGAGAGCTGATGAAGGGTTTTTATAAAAAACGTCCCCTCAGTGAAGCCGAAAAGGAAAAATTCGGCGGGCTTTCCGAGCATCTGCAGGGAGCGCTGCCGGCGATTTCCTTGGCGGGCCATCCTGCATTATCCACCGCTTTTCTGAATGATGTGAACCCGGAAATGATTTTTGCACAGCAGGTTTATGGATATGGCCTGAAAGGGGATGTCCTGATCGCCATGACTACCTCGGGCAATTCCGCCAATGTCCTGAATGCGGTCAGGGTAGCAAAGGGCAAGGGGATGAAGGTGATCGGTTTTACGGGTCATGACGGCGGGGCGCTGAAGGCGCTGTGCGATGTGTGCCTGATTGTGCCCAGCAGCGTTACGGCGGATATCCAGGAATACCATCTGCCCGTTTACCATACACTGTGCGCGATGCTTGAGGAACATTTCTTCCCGGCGGCCTGATATATTTATGCGCTGTCGGGACGGGATTGCGGAAGGCGGCGGGCAGAGCGTGGGTAAGCAAATAAGGGATGGACTGGAATAGGGAAGAAAAAAGATATGGAAAATAAAAAAGAAATAGAAGATAAAAAAGAAATAAAAATTAAGAAAGAAATGGAAAATATAAAAGAAATGCAGAATAAAAAGGAGCTGATTTGCCGCATCGCCGGACTGCTTTTTGAAAAGGGGCTGGTAAGCGGCAAGGATGGAAATATCAGCATCCGTACGGGGGAGGATGAAATGCTGGTCACACCCTCCGGTATCTGCAAGGGCTTTCTGGCGCCGGAAATGATAATCAGACAGCGGTTTGACGGTGCGGTAATTGAGGGAAGCTATAAATCCACCAGGGAGGCGGCCATGCACAGCAGGCTGTATGAGCTGCGCCCGGATATCGGGGCGATTGTCCATACCCATCCGGCTGCTGCTACGGCGTTTGCCGTCTGCGGAAAAGGATTTCCAGAAAACTGGGTGCTGGAGGTACCTTCCCTGATTGGGAAAATAGGAATTGCCGGTTATGCGCCCGCAGGCAGCAGGCAGTTGGTGGAGGAAGTGGAAAAAACGGCGGACAGCGACGTCATTTTTCTGCAGAACCATGGAGTTATCACGTATGGGCCGGATATTTACGACGCCTTTAGCAGGATGGATGCGGTGGAAAATACGGCGAAGACCATATTGTATGCACAGTTTTTAGGGGGTGCGAGGGAATTTTAGACTGTCGGCGGGACTGCCGGCAGTCCTGTTACGTTATCCAGAAATGCTTTTGAACCTGTTGCACCTCTTTGTCCCTGATATTTTCCCCTGTATGGATGCAATGCATCTTTATCAAGCTGGGCAAATACTAGCTGCCCGACTCTGCGTCCTGCATTTAATTCAATGGCACATCTGTTTGCATTAAACAATTCCAGGGTTATTTCACCCTTAAATCCAGGATCAACCCAACCTGCATTTTGAATGAACAGTCCCATTCTTCCTAAAGAACTGCGTCCTTCAACAAATGCTGTGAGATTATCAGGCAATTCAGAAATATTCCATTGTTTGTTGCCAGTACAAATTGTCCCGGAAGCAATATATATTTTTCTGCGGTAATCTGCTTGTATGATATTTCATCATCCAAATTAATTATGCCTGAAGACGAGTCCTCTACAATACTGTATGTGTTTCCAATACGAATATCAATGCTTGCAGGCTGTATTTGTCCAATTTCAAGAGGATCAACGATAAGGGTATGTTCATCAAGCATTTTCATTAATGTTTTATCTGAAAGTATCATTTTTCCCTCCGTATATTTCAATTGTCTTTATCTGTTTTTACATTATATCATTCAAATAGGATGTTTTCTATTATTTCACCTCAGAAAAATATCACCTCAGAAAACCCAGGTACCATTCGGCCGTTTCATATTATTTATAATACTATCTGTCAGGTCTTTGGGTTATATTTTCCCAATTCATTTCTACATGATATAACAAAAAAGAAAAACATATAATTTTCTTGACACTGAAAAAATTCAGTAGTATAGTCAATTCATAATAAACCTACTAAAATACTAGGAATATAAACATCGTAACAGCTCAGCAGCCCGGACTGTTACAATACCTCGGCGGCAGTCAAATAAAAAAGGAGAACAGACTATGGCAAATATTAAAAAAAGTGCGGAAGAACTCATTGGAAGAACCCCTCTTATGGAGCTGGTGAATTACGAAAAGGCAGCAGGCGTTACAGACGCTGTGATTCTGGCGAAGCTGGAGTATTTTAATCCGGCTGGCAGCGTAAAAGACAGGATTGCCCTGCAGATGATTCTGGATGCTGAAGAGCAGGGGCTGCTGAAGCCGGGAGCCACTATCATTGAACCCACCAGCGGAAATACCGGAATCGGCCTGGCGGCTATGGCTGCGGCCAAGGGCTACAAGGCAATTCTGACCCTGCCGGAAACCATGAGCGTGGAGAGGCGCAAGCTGCTGAAGGCCTATGGAGCGCAAATCGTCCTCACCCCGGGGGCGGAGGGAATGAAGGGAGCCATTGCGAAGGCGGAGGAGCTGCACAGCCAGATTCCCGGTTCCTTTATCCCCGGACAGTTCGAGAATCCGTCCAATGCCAAAGCGCACAGACTTACTACCGGTCCTGAGATTTGGGATGACACGGATGGAAATGTGGATATTTTTGTGGCGGGAGTAGGTACCGGGGGGACACTGACCGGCGTAGGCTCCTATCTGAAGGAAAAAAATCCGGCGGTCAGGGTGGTTGCGGTGGAACCGGCCCAGTCGGCCGTGCTTTCCGGCAAAAAGCCCGGCCCTCATGCCATCCAGGGAATCGGGGCGGGATTCATTCCCGGCGTGCTGGATCAGGAAATCTACGATGAAATCATACAGGTGGAAAATGAAGATGCCTATGTTACAGGAAGGGCTATTGCGCAGACCCAGGGCCTGCTTACGGGAATTTCCTCCGGAGCCGCCCTGTATGCGGCAACTCTTCTGGCGAAACGCCCTGAGAATAAAGGAAAAGTAATTGTTGCGCTGCTTCCGGATTCCGGCGACAGGTACCTTTCCACCCCGCTTTTTGGCGAGGAATAGACGAAGTCCCGCAAATGTCCGCCAGGGAAGGATTTATGAAAAAGTCTTTTTTCTGAAAATTATGGGACGGTATAACCGTTCAATTTCTTCACAAAGACTGCCAAAAACCATCCTGAATCGCCTGCAGGGATGCTTTTTGGCAGTCCTGGATCACTTTCCTGCGTTCAGCACAGTAAATGTGCCGGCCTGCGTGACAGTTACGTCTCGTTTACTATTTACAGGATTAGAAGAAATGTGGTATGATAAAGTTTGCGCGGGAATCGGGGAAGCCTGCCGGATTCTGACGGCAGCCTTTGACGGGCGGCAGAATTGCTGCGTTCCTGCAGTACTGGTTTGAAAACATTTGTCCGCATATGGCGGACAGACAGAAGCTAAAGCGAAAGGGCTTGAGAAAATGGAACAGCCTATCATACAAATTAAAAATGTGACCAAAACCTTCCAGACGAGGGAAAACAGGGTGGAAGCCCTGAAGAACATCAACCTGGAAATCAATAAGGGCGATATCTACGGCATTATCGGTATGTCCGGCGCCGGAAAAAGCACGCTGGTACGCTGCCTGAACTTCCTGGAGAAGCCCACGGGGGGAACGGTTCTGATCGAAGGGCAGGATCTGTCGGCCTGTACCGATAAGGAGCTGCGGAAGGTGCGCAACAGCGTTGCCATGATTTTTCAGCATTTTAACCTGCTGATGCAGAGAACTGTACTGGACAACGTATGTTTTTCCCTGGAAATTCTGGGTATGAAGAAAAAAGAGGCCAGGGAAAAGGCCAGGGATCTTTTGAAAATCGTGGATTTGGAGGCAAAGGCTGATGCATATCCTGCCCAGCTTTCCGGCGGACAGAAGCAGAGGGTGGCAATTGCCCGTTCCCTCGCCATGAACCCGAAAATCCTGCTGTGCGACGAGGCTACCAGTGCCCTGGATCCTACGACAACCCGGTCCATTCTGGCGCTGCTTAAGGATATCAACCAGAAATTTGGAATTACCATCGTTATCATTACCCATGAAATGGGCGTGGTACAGGAAATCTGCAGCCATGTGGCGATTATAGATAACGGTGAGCTGGCGGAAACGGGAACTGTGGAGGAAGTATTTTCCGCGCCCAAATCCAGGGCTGCCAGGAAGCTGGTGTTCCAGGGAGAGAGGAAATACAGCCTGATGAAGAGCAAGCGCTGTATCCGCATTGCTTTTACGGAAAATTCCTCCTTTGAGCCGGTGATCGCCAATATGGTTCTGGAATGTAAAGCCTCTGTCAATATCCTCATGGCCGACACACAGGATGTGGGCGGCATAGCCAGAGGACAGATGGTCCTGCAGCTGCCGGAGGACATGCAGATTGCGGAGAAAATGATTCAATACCTGAAGGACAGGAATCTTACCGTAGAGGAGCTGGATGATTATGTGGAATAGTGCAACGGTTATGATGATCGTGGAAGGTACCTTTGCTACCTTATATATGACGCTGGTATCCACGCTGATGGCCTATGTAATCGGCCTTCCCGCAGGCGTGGCCCTGGTGGTGACCGGAAGGGAGGGACTCAGGCCCAACAAGACGGTGAGCAGGATCCTGGATGTGCTTGTCAATGTAATGCGAAGCATCCCCTTTCTCATTCTGCTGATTCTTGTTATACCTCTGACAAGAGCCATTGTCGGCAAAAGCTATGGCCCCAGCGCCACAATTGTGCCGCTGACTCTGGCAGCAGCCCCTTTTATTGCAAGACTTGTGGAATCCTCCCTGCTGGAGGTGGATAAAGGAGTCATTGAGGCGGCCCAGAGTATGGGAGCCGGGATTCCGACGATCGTCATTAAAGTAATGCTGCTGGAAGCCCGTTCTTCCCTGCTGAGCGGACTTGCCATTGCCCTGGGCACCATCCTGGGATATTCCGCCATGGCCGGAGCCGTGGGCGGCGGCGGACTGGGAGACATCGCCATCCGCTACGGCTACAACCGATACCAGCTGGATATCATGATCGTGACGGTTATCCTTCTGGTGGCGCTTGTACAAATCATGCAGGCCGTCTGCATGAAGCTTTCCCGGAAGCTGGACAAAAGAATTACCGGATAGCGGCGCAGCCGCTTCACATTGAAGCCATGTACCTGCAGGCACAGCCTGGCAGAGGCTTAACATAGAAATACATGTTTATGTATGGATGAATGGAGGAGAAAATTATGAAAAAGAAAGTTTTATCTTTTGCCCTGGCCGCTGTTTTATCAGCAGGCCTTCTTACCGCATGCGGTTCCGATGCGTCAACCACTGCCGCGCAGACCGATGCTGCAGCTCCTGAAAGCACGGCGGCAGCTGTGACCGAAGAGGCGGGCAGCGAAAGCACTGCCGCCCAGGAAGCTGAAAGCACAGCAGAAACTACCGTGGAATCCAAAGGAAAGGTTACCGTTGCGGCAACCAGCGTTCCCCACGCGGAAATCCTGGAAGCAGCAAAACCCTTAATGGCAGCCAAAGGCTGGGAGCTTGTAGTAACTGAATTTACGGATTACGTACAGCCCAATGAAGTAGTGGAAGCAGGCGATATGGATGCCAACTACTTCCAGCACATTACTTACATGGAAAGCTACAACGAAGAAAAAGGCACACATCTGGTAAATGCCGGAAATATCCACTACGAACCCCTGGGAGTATATCCCGGAAAGCAGAGCGACCTTGCAGCCATCACTGATGGAGCTGAAATTGCAGTTCCCAACGATACAACCAATGAAGCCAGAGCGCTTCTCCTTCTCCAGGAACAGGGCCTGATCACCCTCAATGACGGAGCAGGCATCACCGCAACCGTAAACGACATCAAGGAAAACCCTCACAAAATCAAATTCGTAGAGCTGGCGGCAGAGCAGATTCCCAGAAGCCTTCCTGACTTTGACTTTGCCGTAATCAACGGAAACTACGCCCTGGAAGCAGGCCTGAACGCAGCCGACGACGCCCTGGCCGTAGAAACCTCCGATTCCGATGCAGTTAAAAAATATGTCAACGTCATCGCCGTAAAAGAAGGCAACGAAAACAACGAAGGAATCAAAGCACTCGTAGAAGTCCTGAAATCCGATGAAATGAAAAAATTCATCAACGACACCTACCAGGGTTCCGTTGTACCTTACGAAGGATAAGCTCTTCGATAACTTTTTAAGTTTTTGAAAATTCAAAGACGAACATTTATCTTTTCCGGATTCAAATTAAAATTAATATATCTACAAAAAATCTGCGCCCTCCGTTTCCCGCAAAGAAACCAGGCCGCAGATTTTTTATTCCCGCGAGCAACGAGCCAAGTAGCCATGCTTGCATGGATATTTGGCGACTGCCGCGAGGGTCAAAGACCCCGCTGCTCTGCAGCGCTACAAGTTTGATATCCCGTTGCGTGCAGCGGGGTCTTTGATTAAATGCAATTACCACAACCTGAACAACATACAACCTACAGAACTTACAACCAGACAACATACCTGCGCAGCTTTATTTTTGTGGTGGTGCGGCCTCTGTCCTCTCCCGGCCTCCGATGGCCCTGTTTTGCGGTTCCTCTCCGGGGGCGGCTGGGGGATGTTTTACGGACCATGGGAAAAAACGGTGATGTTTCTTAATGCCCCGTATGACCGGAATCCTGCCGCCCCTAGCGGCGTGTCCGACGAACGCAGACGGCTGAAAGCCTCTGCGGAGGAGTTTTGCCGCGTTGGCAGGATTCCGGCCATGCGGGACATTTAGAAACATCCCGTTTTTGAGGTTGGTCCGTAAAACATCCCCCAGCCGCCCCCGGAGAGGAACCGCAAAACAGGGCCATCGGAGGCCTGAAGAAGAGGCTCACCTCCCAAAATAAAACCTCCACTACATATCGGCCTTGACTTATACTATTCATACTGGTATGGTATAGATACAGACAACCATGGATAAAACAAATTTAAAGAGGTAGAAAATGAGTGCTATGAGAATTTCGACCAAAGGAAGATATGCAGTGCGTGTTATGCTTGATTTGGCAGTTAACAACACCGGAGAATATATTAAAGTAAAGCAGATAGCGGACCGCCAGGGAATTTCAGAAAAATATCTGGAGCAGATCATAGCGATTCTGAATAAGGCCGGCTTTGTAAAGAGCACAAGGGGCGCACAGGGAGGCTATCGCCTGGCGAGGGATCCGGCCGAATATACAGTGGGACAAATCCTCCGTCTGACGGAAGGCTCTCTGAATCCGGTGCCATGCCTGGACAGCTGCGGAGGGACAGCAGACTGCCTGCGCTATGATACCTGTGAAACCGTGGATGTGTGGAAACAGCTGGCGGATGCCATTAATGGTGTAGTGGACAGCATTACCATTGCAGATCTGGCTGAAAAGCACGCGAAACGTATGGAAAGTATGAATTATATGATTTAAAGCAGCCGCAGGGCTGCTTTTTATTTGCGGTAAGATGCTGGTCCGGGCAAAGCTGCCGCCCTACAGGATGCGGCCGGCGATTCCGGAGGGCTGGCGCCCGGCCGCATCCAGAAGCCTGCGCACCTCCATCAGTATGGTGCCTGCCTGCAGATATTCATCCGGGGCAGGGGGCCTTTGTTCTTCTGCGTAATTGTTTGGTTTCCCGCATTCCCTGAAAATATGGTATTTCCCCGGAGGGCAGGTAAGGAAACCGGCGCTCAGGCGGGGAGGCACAGGCTTTCCGTGGAAGAGGACAGGAAGGCAGGAGGCCTGCCGTACCAGCTCCAGCAGCCTGTTTTGCAGCTCCTCATGGGATATGCAGCCGCAGGCGAGAAAGAAGATTGACTCATCATAACGGGCCAGAAAGCTTCCGTCCCCTGTGTCGGACAGTATTTCCCTGGCAGCATCGGCCACAGCGCGCAGTACGCCCTTACAGGCCAGTTCACCCAGGTCCCGGCAGATATCATCCAGATTATCAATCTTAATCAAGGCCAGATGGAAAGCTTCTGAATTCCAGCCGGAATACGCGGCGGCATTGATCAGATGTTCATCTATGTAATGCGGGTGATAGGCCAGGGTAACCGGATCGGTCACCATTTTATTGTTTAAAAAAAGGAATTCATTTTCAATTTCCTTTGGGGATTCCTCGCCATTTAATACGGATCCGGTGATATCGGTGACCAGCTCCATTATCAGCTCCCGATCCTCAAGCAAAATATAGCGGCAGAAAATCTGGTAGATATGATCCTGCATATATTCAAATTTTGTGCAGGAGGTTTTTGATTTCATTGCGCGGGCGGAGATACAGTTTACGCACTGCTGTTTTTTATCCCAGACGGAATAACAGGGCTTGTCCGGAGTCAGGGTCAGGATGCCGTCCGCCATGGAAATTTTTACTGTATGGCAAATGAAAGGATCCACAAGCCGGACAATGGCAAATGTGTTTTGTAATACAGACATTTCAGATTGTAATTCTGTATATGTATAATAATATTTCACAAAAATGTCTCCTTTCCGGCAGAAAACTCCTGTTTTTAGAAATTAACAAACCATAAGAAACAGATTATCATATTTTACATAAATTGGCAATGCGGTAAAATCTGCCAAAATCAGGGCGTTGCGGCAAAAACCGGTGCCGGTGCAGGCAGGGAAAAACATGTGTATTTCATATTACGGGTATATCTTTTGCCGCCGGCGTATTGGGCGGAAAGAGTTGACATACCTTCCAGGTATTTGTAATATGAAAGTAATGCCAGCCGGAGCAAGGTTCGATTGGAGAAAGCATAGGGCGATAGAATGGATAAAAAGGTGCTGCTGTCCACGACGGACAATAAGCAGATTATGGAAGTATTTCAGGCGCTGAACCAGACAAGCGATGATTATTTTTTCATATTGGACATAAAAGAAGACAGCTGTTTTTTCTGCGACAGGGTGCGGGAGAGATTTCATATATCCTCCGATTTCATATGTCCGGCGGGAGAAGGGCTGCGGGAGCTGGTAGCAGAGGAGGATTTTCCCCTGCTAATAGAGGATTTAAGGCGCATCCGCGCCGGAGAAAAAAAATACCATGACATGGAATACCGCTGGTACAGTAAAGATAAGGAAATCATATGGATCCACTGCCGGGGAACGGTGATTTATGACGGGGAAGGCAGTATCCGTCTTCTTGTGGGAAGCATTTCCGAGGTAAACGGGGAGGAAAAACGCGACCGTCTGACCGGTCTGCATGGGGAAGGCCGTTTTGCCCTTGACCTGGGACGATTGCTTCAGAAGAAACATGGAGCCGGATTTCTTTTGCTTATTGGCGTGGATGATTTTAAAGAGATCAATGAAAAATATGGGATAGAATCGGGAAATACGCTGCTTAGGGAGCTTACGGACATTATCAGGGAATGTATGCTGCCGGGAATGCAGCTTTACCGGCTGGTTGCGGATGAATTCGTTCTGTTCGGGCAGGATGATATGTGCTCCGCGCAGGTAGTGGAGTTGTTTGAAAAGATCAGGCGTAATATTTTCAGACATATAGAAGAGGAGGACTACCGTAATTTCTATACGGTTTCCGGCGGTTTGCTCCAGCTGCCTTATCCTTCTGCCGATTACAGCGAGCTGGTAAAATATCTGGAATTTGCCCTGAATGAAGCAAAGCGCCGGGGAAAAAACGCGCTTGTGGCATTCAGCAGGGAGGATTATGACGCCTATGTGGGCAGACTGGAAATCAAGGAAGAGCTGCGTAAGGCCATATTTAATGATTATGAAGGTTTTTCCCTGCATTATCAGCCGATAGTGGATGCGAAGAACTATGAAATCAGAGGAGCGGAAGCGTTGCTTCGGTGGGACAGCAGCAGATACGGGAAAATGCCGCCGGGGGATTTTATCCCGGTGATGGAGGAAAGCGGGCTTATCATTCCCATGGGCTCCTACGTGATAAAGGAGGCGGTGCTCTGCTGCTGCAGATTGAAGAGGGTTATCCCATTGTTTCATATGAATATCAATCTTTCCTACGTACAGCTGAAAAAGAGCGATGTGCTTCAGGAGCTGCGTAACCACCTGGGAGTGGCGGAGGTGTGCCCTGAAAATATCATGCTGGAAATTACGGAAAGCGGATATATTGAAACTGATCCTGCCTTCCGGAAGGCCATGGAGGAAATCTGCGGGCAGAAGCTGAGGCTGGCCATCGATGATTTCGGAACAGGCTATTCCAATCTGCGATATTTGAAGGATCTGCGTGCCGATATGATAAAAATTGACCGCTCCTTTGCGGTACGGGCGTTGGAAAGCGATTATGACTATACGCTGTTGGGACATATTATTGAAAGGGCCCACAGCATCGGCCTGCGGGTGTGTCTGGAGGGCGTGGAAACGGAAGAGGAGCTGGTGCGTTTACAGCGGCTGTCCCCGGATTACATTCAGGGATTTTTATTCGGCAGGCCCGTGCCTGAGAGGGAATTTGTTGAAAAATATCTGGGAAGCGGCGCCTTTAAGACCTGGCAGGAACAGGCCGGGCCGGGAGAGGGCGGCAAAAGGACCAGGGGAGAGACGGAATGAAAAGGTTTGGAAATGTAATACTGAAAAAATGGTACTGGTTTTTATTTGCGGCCGTGGTGCTGGGTGAAGCTGCGGTGTTCCTCTTTTTCGGGGAGGGCAGTTATATCGCTACACATGATAACCTGGATCTGTTTATGGGACACTTCCAGGCGATGAAGCTTTGGGACGTGTTCTTTGCCCACAATGCTGAGGTGCCGATACTGGGCGGTATCACTAGGGACTATTTAAGCTCGGAATTCAATCTTTATAACATCCTTTTTTATCTGCTGCCGCCCTTTGCGGCATACATGTGCGGGTATTTTCTGAAAATCCTGATTGCGGAGGGCTCCATGCTTCTGCTGGCAAAGGATATTTACCAGGAAAATTATAAGAAATATGAGCCTGCGGCAGTGATAATCGGACTTATTTACGGACTGCTTCCTCTGTTCCCGGCCTATGGGATCGCCTTTGCGTCCATTCCGCTTGCCGTGCTTTTGCTGCGCAGGATTTACAGGGGGGAAAGCCGGTGGGACTATCTGTTTTTGTTCCTTTATCCGCTTCTTTCCTATTTTTCTTATTTCGGTTTTTTCATCCTTGGATATCTGGTACTGGCTATTGTGATACTGGCGGTGCGGGATTACGGCAGTATGAAAAAGGCGGCGCCGGATGAAAAGAATGGGCAGGAGGATGTGCGGAAAAATGTCCAGGAGAACGCACGGAAGAACGCGCAGAAGGATGCACAGGGGAAAACGAGGCGGCCCTCCTTCCTGCGCTCCATTAGCCTGCGGCTTGCGGCGGCCCTGGTCATCCTTTCGGCAGGCTATATTCTGTTTGAATACAGGCTGTTCGGGGAGATGCTTTTTTCCGACGTGGTGACCATGCGCACCACGATGGCAGAGGATAACTTTACCGCAGGACAGATTGTTTCCTCCATATGGGAGGTGTTTTATCAGGCTATATTCCATGCCCAGCCTTCCCATACCAGGTTTGTGCTGCCTTTGTGCATGCTTTTTCTTATTTACCGTATTTTCTGCTTCCTCCGGGAAAAAAAGCCGGGGAAAATAGTGACGGACAGCTTCTGCCTGGTTATTTACTTTATAATAGGAAACTGTCTGGTTTATGGCTTCTATTATTGGGGCGGCTTCCGCAGACTGTTTGAGACGCTGGTGCCCCCGCTGAAGGGCTTCCAGTTCAACCGCACCGTTTTTTTCAACCCGTTTCTCTGGTACGCAGCGCTGTTTTTGCTGGTGAAGTACCTTATTGATAAAAGGAAGCAGTGGCTGGGTTATCTGGTTTCCCTGATTGCGCTGGCGGTGGTAATCCTGACTCCGGCTGTATACAATGATTTTTATTCCACCTGCTATTACAATGCCTATCGGATCATAAAGCATACACAGGTGGAAAACCTGAACTACCGGGAGTTCTATTCGCAGAAGCTGTTTGAGGAAATCAAGGCGGATATCGGCTATGACGGAGAGTACAGCGCTGCTTACGGAATGCATCCCGCGGTGCTTTCCTATAACGGAATCGCCACGCTGGACGGCTATCTGGGCTTCTATCCCCAGGAATATAAAGAAGAATTCGGAGCCATGATAGCCCCCGCCACGCAGAAGGTGGAGGAATGGAATACTTATTTCTGGGACTGGGGAGCCAGGGCATATCTGTATTCCGGTTCAGGGGAAAATACGTGGAACGCGGTCAGAACCATGGCCACGGCCGATGACAGGCTGTATATAGACGGTGACATGTTCCGCAGGCTCGGCGGTAAATACCTGTTTTCCCGGATTAAAATCAGCAACGAAAAGGAACTGGGCTTTACCTTAACCGGAACCTATACCCAGGAGGAATCCCCTTATACGATTTATGTTTATGATGCCGGTTAACCATTGGTTGCAAAACTGCCCGGATCCAACTGGGAAGTGGGCGGATAACCGTAAAATGGTAAGCGACGGATTTGACAATGCCGTACCTGTAGTGTTATGATAAAAAAGTCCGGGCTGTGAGGGCCCGGGCGGAAAGAGAAACGGATTACCCCAGAGAAGGAGAAATAAAATGCCAATCAGAATCCATAATTTCGCCGGTAAATTCGGATGGAATATGAGAAAATATTTTCCCAAGCTGGCAAGCGAGGGATATCTTACCTTTCAGTTTATGACCCGCGGTAAATCGCAGAATGAATACATCAAATATTTTATGTCAAGTGATCCGATACCGCATCCCAATGTGGTGAACCTGGAGACCATCAACCGCTGCAACAGCACCTGCGAATTCTGCACGGCCAACAAGAACGCGGAGAAGCGTCCTTACGCCCGGATGGAAGAAAGCCTGTATTACAATATTATTGACCAGCTCAGGGACTGGGGCTACAAAGGCCACCTGACCCTGTACGGAAATAATGAACCTTGGCTGGATACAAGAATTGTGGAATTCCACAAGTATGCCAGGGAACAGCTGCCGGAAGCGTTTATTTTCATGTCCACCAACGGACTGCTCCTGGATGTGGACAAGGTAAAGGCTATTGTCCCTTATGTAAACCAGCTGATCATCAACAATTACTGCCTGGATATGAAGCTCCATGACAATATCAGGGTGATTTATGAATATGTCAAGGCCCATCCGGAGGAGTTTAAGGATGTGGACATACTCATCCAGATGCGTTACCTGAAGGAGGTGCTTACCAACCGCGCCGGAAGCGCGCCCAACAAGGCGGCTACGGAAAAGGTAGTAAAGGAAACCTGCCTGATGCCCTATACAGACATGTGGATTACGCCGAACGGCAAGCTGGGTATCTGCTGCTGTGACAACTTCGAGGTTACGGAGGTGGGCGATCTGAACACAATGCCCCTGAAGGATGCCTGGAACAGCCCCGCATACCAGAAGCTGAGAAATGCGGTTAAGGACGGCCGCCAGAATTACCCGTTCTGCAAGCACTGCGATTTCATCGATGCCGGTTTACGTATGGATATTGTGAATGACATTTTGAAAAAGAATAAAAAGTAAGCTGTTTTTTAATAATAAAAAAGCGCAGCATGAAAAAGCCGTTCCCGTCAGTAAGAGACAGGAGCGGCTTTTATTATTTTTATTTATAATTGTTCAGTATCCCTCACAGTTACTGCCAAAATCAGTTCTGATTGGCTGTGGATTCCAGGTATTCCTTATCCGTATTCACGTTCCAGATATTGGAGCGGTCACGGACGCCGTTCAGAATGTTATGCACGGTTTCAAAGGAGGTCACCATGGAATGATCGATATTATTATACCGGTGCTGGCCGTTGCGCCCCACGCAGTAAAGATTATCAATGGTATCCAGATATGCCCTCAGCTCATCGATATCCTTGTAAGTATCAAAATAAGCAGGATAAGCCTTTTTCACCTTTTCCATATGGGTATCCATTACCTGGGAGGGACTGTCGATAAGTCCCATCTGTACCATTTCCTTCACGGCAAAGTCTGAAAATTCCTTTTCGCTCATCTGCCAGAGGGAATCCCCTTCATTACAGAAATACTCCAGACCCACCCAAACGGTATGCTCCAGATCCTTTACCATGTAAGGCGACCAGTTATTGTAAATCTGGAACCGCCCCATCTGAACGGTACGATCATGTACATAAATCCAGTCATCGGGAACGATATTGGAAATAGTCCTGATCTTCGTTTTGTTTTCCAGGTTCAGCCTGGGGACCAGGACGCCCAGAGTCATATAATCCCGGTAAGGAAGACCGGCGGCGATGGCTGCTTCTTTTTCCGGCACCCCGTTCATGCCGCCCACAAGATCCTTTACCGGCATGGAGGAAATAAAAATATCCCCCTCCATTGTATATTCCTTCCCATCCTTTTCATAGGTCAGGGAAGTGATATGATTATTTTCATCCTTATGAAGCTTCGTAACACGGCAGCCGCGCCAAATCTGCCCGCCCAGCTTTTCGATTTCACTGCCGGTCACATCCCACAGCTCACCGGGCCCCAGCTTGGGATAACTGAATTCCTCAATCAGGCTTACCGGGGAAAATTTTGCGGAACATATCCACCACAATCGCCATGACAGAAAGCCCCTTGGCACGCTGCGCGCCCCAGTCGGGAGCAATTTCCCTAGGGCTCCTGCCCCACAGGTTCTCCGTATATTTTTCAAAGAACATGGAATAAAGCTTCTTCCCGAAACGGTTGATATAGAAATCCTCCAGGGAGTTTTCCTGCCGCTTATGAAGCACGGAGGCCAGATAACTGAAGCCCGCCTGCATCGTGGTCAGGAAGCCCATGTTCTTAAAGGTTTCCCATTTCAGGGAAATAGGGTAATCAAAAAATTTCTTATCAAAATAAATTCGCGATACCCTGTTCCTGGTAAGCATAACCCGGTCGCATTTCTCCGGATCAGGGCCTCCCGCAGCCAGCGGCGGCGTCCTGTGCAGGACGATATCATCATAAGCCGGCGCCCCCTGGGGAGGAAGCATTTCCTTCCACCAGGCATTCACCTTCGGATCCTTTGAAAAAAAACGATGCCCGCCCATATCCATGCGGTTCCCATTATAGTTTACAGTCTTGGAAATACCTCCCAGAAGCCCGCTTTCTTCCAATACAATGACTTCTATCTCCTCCGGGGGATTCTTTGCCTTGCTTCCCTTCAATAATTCATAGGCCGCAGTCAAACCGGCCGGACCGCCGCCTATAATCAAAGCTCTTTTCATATGAATGAGATTCCTTTCTATGGCATGCATCTGAACCGGCACGCCTGTTTCAGGTCGTTATTATTTTTATCTTACCATATTCTACGCCCTAATTCAAATAGGAAAGATTGGGTGGATGTAGATAATAAAAGCGTTGGGGGGTGAGGGCCGCCTCTCTTTGCGGGCTGTGGAGCCTGGGGGCTTTGCCCGGAGACGGCGGGGCAGCTTTGTCCCTTCCGGCTGCGGGGGGCGTATTTCGTGTTCCAGTCTCAAAAAAGGGGTGTTTCTAACTGTCCCGGAAGGACAGGTTTCTGTCAGCGCGGCTGAACTCCTCATCCTTCGATGATAGCCGCATATTATATTTTCTTGTCAGCGGCAGGTATTGGTGCGGCTATCGTCTTCAGGATTCGTCAGACAAGCCGCTAGGGGCGACAGAAGCCTGTCCTTCCGGGGCAGTAAGAAACATCTCCTTTTTTTCCAATGGAACACGAAATACGCCCCCCGCAGCCGGAAGGGACAAAACCGCCCCGCCGTCTCCGGGCAAAGTCCCAGGCTCACAGCCCGCAAAGACTTTTATCTACATCCATTCGGATGTGGCAAGGAATCCCTGTTTTGCGGAGATGTCATCAAGGCCGGCGAGATAATCAATGGTACATCCGAAAGCAAGGGAAATCTTTAAGACACTCTTTAATGAAGGATTACAGATCTTGCCACTGGCAATTTTTTTGATAGTTTCATACGGTACACCGGATTTGTCAGACAAAATTTTCAAAGACCAGTTATGCGCAGACAATTGACTGGATATTCTGCACATAAGAACCTCCGCAAGCTTCAACTCTTCTTTCTTTTGATCATAAACATCCATCTCATTCTCCTTCTTTCCTGATACAACTTAATTTTCTGCTTTTGCAACTGTTCAGTACATTCACAATCATTTCTTTTTTTCCTCATCAGTCTCATTTGGACTTTGGCTTTTGATACGGTTAGTGGGTTTGTAGGCTTTGGCCTGCGGCCGGGAGGTGGCGGGGCTTTTTGGATGGGGCGGGCGGCGGTGGGAGGGTTCCTGTAAGGGTCGTATAAAAACGCCGGTCCTTGCGTTGTGTCCTTTACAACGCTAGTACCGCTGCGTTTTTAACCGAGCGAGAGCGTGCCCATACAGGAACCCTCCCGCCGCCGCCCGCCCCATCCAAAAAGCCCCGCCACATCCCGGCCGCAGGCCCAAAGCCGCCCCACAAACCACACTCCCAACTGCCCGAGGCCGGTTTTAACACCCCCAAAATCCAACCATGCAACTACCTATCTATCCCGGTTGGTGCCATAAAAGGCACGGAAAAAATAAAATTTTTCTAAAATTGTGCCATAAATTACCTTTACAAATAAAAATTATCTGATATAATAGTAAAGCAACTGCTAATTGTTAATACAATTTTGTGGGGAATGATACGAGAGGAGAAAGCATATGAGTTGTATGTGGGTATCTGTGTCTGACTGTAATCAGTCACACATATTTCAACTTACCCAGTTACTAAGGCAGGACAAGGATCTTCAGATCATTTTATCCTACGGGGCGCCTGGTGGAGACAATAGGGGAGTGGCTCTGCACAAAGGCGTATTGAACGGCTTCTTTCAAGAATTGGAATGCCGTCGCATCTGAAAGGATATCAGTATCTTAAGACCGCTCTTGAGATCTGCCTTAATGACATGGAGGCGCTGGATGGAATTACCAAAAGGCTATATCCGGAGGTCGCCAAAAAGCACAAAACAACAAAGGAAAAAGTGGAGCATGCCGTAAGACATGCTATTGAGTCTGCCTGGAAACGGGGAGATGAAAGAGAACATAAAAATCTGTTCGGTTATTGTCAGACGGAAGGAAAACGTCCGACTAATGCTGAATTTATTACAAGAATGGCGGATTATCTTTTACATGACACAACTTCATTTCTATCCTGATAACGAGGAACAGGAGGACTTAGAAGGTGCGCAGAAAAGAAAATCAGGGATATAGAGAAAAAGATCTAAAGAGCGTCTGGAATCGGCAACCGGGCGCTTTTCTTGTGCTCAAAAAAAGGAAAGTGAACATTGTTTGTTTGTGAATAATGCATATTGTGGTTTGAATTTGTCGGTGGTATACTTAGTTGATATGGGCAATATGACAAACTGATTTGAAAAGAATGGGCATATTGACGATATAAAGGCAGGAGGTAGCGTATGGAAAAAGCCGTAGATGAAGTGATCAGCAGGCTGGCGGAGATTGAAGATACTGCCAACCGGATGAATGAAGCGGTAGAAGTTCGAAAGAAAGAAATTTCTGCCGAAATGGAGGCGAAAACAAAGGATTTCGATGACAGGCTGGCTGCTGAGACGAAACGCAGGCTTGATGAACTGCAGCAGAAGCTTTGAAAAAAGAAGAAGCGCTCGCCGGCCTGAAGGAGGAAACAGCGCAGCGGCTGGAGAATCTGCAGCGCAAGTATGACAGGGAACACGAAAAAATGAGTGACGGGCTTGTGAAGGAAATGGTCCGTATCTGAAAGGACAGGTATTATGAGTTTATTCCGTTACAGCGGGCTATCCACGAAGGTGAAGGCCATGAAGGGCCGTCTGCTTTCGCCGGAGCAGTTCCGTGAAATGAGTGATCTGCACAGCGTACCGGAAGTCCTTTCTTATTTGAAAAAAATGCCTTCTTATGAGAAGGTGTTGGCTGACAAGGATGAGGCTCATCTGCACAGGGGTGCGGCGGAAGCGTTGGTAAAGCAGTCGCTTTATTATGATTTCGGCAAGCTGTACCGGTTTGCTGATTTGGAACAGAGAGTTTTCCTTGAGGATTATTTCATGCGCTATGAAGTAATCTTTCTGAAAAATGTGCTGCGTTATCTGTTTGACAGTAACGAGGACAGGGCGGATATTGATTTGTCTGCCTATCAGGCGGTGTTTGAGAGGCATTCGGAAATGGATCCCAATGTGCTGATGCAGGCGGAAAGCGTGGAGGGCCTGATTGGGCTGCTCCAGGAAACCATCTATGGAAAAACGCTGGAGATGGTCGGCCGGTCAGGGAAAGCGAATCTTTTTGATTATGAGAGCGCCCTGGATATGCTTTTTTTCAAACAGCTCTGGCTGGATGCCAGGAAGCATCTGAAGAAGGCGGATCTGCAGGTGATCCAGAGGTCGGCGGGGCTGGAGGCAGACACGCTGAATATCCAGTGGATCCACAGGGCGGGAAAGTATTATCATATGGCGCCCGCCGATATTTATGAATTCCTGATTCCCATCCACTACAGGCTTTCCACTTCCCAGGTGAAGCAACTGGTGGAGGCGGAAAGCGCCAAGGATTTCATGGATGTGTTGCAGGGCACCGTTTACGGAAGGGATATGCAGGAGGCGGGCACAGCCCAGCTGGAGGGCATCTGCGGCCGGCTGATGGACAAAGTGCATGCACTGAATCTGCGCACACAGCCCTATTCTGTAGCCTGTCTGGATACATACCTGTACCAGAAGGAGCAGGAGGTCAATAAGGTAATTAAGGTAATAGAATGCGTCCGCTACGGCCTGGCCGCAGAACGGATTAAGGAATATCTGGCGTGACTGTGAAGGGACTGGACAGTTACGCCTGTACAGGAGGTGTGAGCAGTGGTAGAAAAAATGAAGTTTATCAGCATCGTCGGACCAAAGGAAGAGATTGACAGGGTGACCTCCCAGTATCTTTCCCGGTACGAGATTCAGCTGGAGAATACTTTATCAGAGCTTAAAGATCTTAAAAATATCACTCCCTGTGCGGACAGCAATCCTTACCGGGGTGTGTTGGCCAGGGCGGAAGAACTGGCCGGCCGCGTCCGGGAGATTGGGAACGCTGCGCCGTCGGGAAAAAGAATGGAAACGCAGGCTGCTGTTGCCCTGACTGAGGAGCTTTATGCAGAACTGGAAAAATGCAGGGCGCAGAAAAGCGGGCTGGAAGCCGAGCGGAAAAAAGTTGTGGAGCTGCTGGTGAATATCAGGCCATTCCAGAATCTGCATTATGATGTGGCGTCCATTCTTCATTTCAAGCATATTAAATTCCGTTTCGGGAAAATTCCTGTGGAATCCTATTCCAAACTGAAGGAATATCTGATGGATGATATCTGCACCATCTTTGATGAATGCGGAAGAGATGAGAATTATATCTGGGGCGTTTATTTCGTCCCTGCCGCGGAAGAAGAGAAGGTGGATGCGGTTTATGCATCCCTTCATTTTGAGCGTACCTTCATTGATGATGATTATGAAGGCACGGTGGAGGAAGCGTTCGAAGCCCTGACCAGACGGCAGAAGGAGCTGGAGGAGAGCCTTGCACAGATAGAGGATTCTTTTCAGGAAAAGCTCATGGCGCGTGGGGGAGAGATGCTTGCTGCCGCCGAAACGATTTCTGACAGCGCGGAATATTTTGATGTGCGCCGCTTAGCAGCCTTTACGAAGGCAAAGGACACGGTTTTCTTCATCCTCTGCGGCTGGATGACCAGGGAAGATGCGGAACGGTTCGAAAAGGAAATCGAAGGGGATGCCGATGTTTTCTGCATGGTGGAGGACGGCAAGAACGAAAGCCTGGAAAACAGATTCCGCAAACCGCCCACAAAGCTGAAGAATCCCAGGATTTTCAAACCCTTTGAAATGTTTATCCGGATGTACGGCCTGCCGAATTATCAGGAATTTGATCCCACGATATTTGTGGCGGTGACCTATTCTATCATATTCGGAGCCATGTTCGGGGACGTGGGACAGGGGCTGTGCCTGTTTATCGGCGGTATGCTTCTGTATAAATTCAAAAAGCTCAATCTGGCGGCCATTGTGGGAAGCTGCGGTATTTTTTCCACGATATTCGGTTTCTGCTTCGGCAGTGTGTTCGGATTTGAGGATGTGATTGAGCCGTTGTGGCTGCGGCCTACGGAGGCCATGACCACGCTGCCCTTTATCGGGAACCTGAATACGGTTTTCGTGGTGGCGGTGGCGCTGGGCATGGGGCTGGTGATCCTGATGATGGTTTTCCACATCATCAACAGTCTGCGCGCAAAGCAGCTGGGTGAGGCATTGTTTGATACCAACGGCGTGGCCGGGCTGGTATTTTACGGTGCGGTTGCCGCAGTGGTGGTCCTGTATATGACAGGAAATGCCCTTCCGGCAGGAATCGTGCTTGTTGTGATGTTCGTGGTGCCGCTTCTGGTGATTGCCTGCAAGGAGCCGCTGACGAACAAGCTGAACAAAAAGAAGGAGCTGATTGAAGGCGGAAAGGGAATGTTTGTGGTACAGGCATTTTTTGAAATGTTTGAAGTGCTGCTCAGCTATTTTTCCAATACGCTTTCCTTTGTCCGTATCGGCGCCTTTGCGGTGAGCCACGCCGCCATGATGCAGGTGGTCATGATGCTGGCTGGCGCGGAAAACGGGGGAACCCCCAATATTATCGTAGTTATTATCGGCAACCTGATCGTACTGGGCATGGAAGGCCTGATTGTTGGAATCCAGGGCCTGCGTCTTCAGTATTATGAATTTTTCAGCCGTTTCTATAAGGGCGACGGCAGGGAGTTCAAGCCGTATGCGAAGGCGGCAAAGAGCAGCTGATGCACAGACGGGGCGGCTTTGGCAAATCGTTCAAAAAAAGCTGTACCACATAAAAAAGCTACACCACATAAAAACTGATTGATTTTAAGGAGGTCATTATCATGGCAAAAGTTTTGTTATTCACAGCATTGATTTTAAGCATTGTAGTTCCTTTCAGGATGTATTTTAAAGGGGAGAGAAGCAAAAGAAGATATAAAATCTCCCTGGCGGTGAATGCGCTGGCATTCTTCGGCCTGATGCTCGGCGCCGGACTTGTGATGTTCGGAGGCAACGCCTTTGCAGCGGAGACCGCAGGGACGGCAGCGGCTGCTGCAGGAACCGCAACAGGCCTTGGCTATCTGGCTGCCGGCCTTTCCATCGGCCTTTCCTGCGTGGGCGGCGGTATCGCCGTAGCCAGTGCGGCAAGCGCAGCGCTGGGCGCAATCAGTGAAGATTCCTCCATCCTTGGTAAATCCCTCATCTTCGTAGGTCTTGCCGAAGGTGTCTGCCTGTATGGACTGATCATTTCCTTCATGATCCTTGGTAAGCTGTAATGAAAATGTATCTTATCAGCGACAACATTGATACCTACACCGGCATGAGGCTTGCCGGCGTAGAGGGTGCGGTGGTTCATGAGAAACAGGAGCTGAAGGCAGAAATCGACAAGGTGCTTGCCGATAAGGAAATCGGTATCCTGCTTCTTACGGAAAAATTCGGAAGGGATTTTCCGGATGTCGTCAACAATGTGAAGCTGAATTGTAAAGTGCCGCTTGTGGTTGAGATACCTGACAGGCATGGTACCGGCCGGAGGTCGGATTTTATCACGGCGTATGTAAATGAGGCAATCGGTATCAAGCTGTGACGGGCAGGGCTGCGCAGCGGCAGCGAGTTATAGGAGGAAGGCTTTATGACAACAGAGGAAAAGTTAAAGCATTTTCTGGATGTGACGACAGAGAGCACCAACGCCAGAAATGCCAAAATCCTTGAGGATTATACAAAGGCCCTGGAAAAGGCGTTTGAAGAACATAAGGAAGAAAGCACCAGGAAGGCAGAGCTTCAGGTAAAGCTTTCCGAGGACAGCTTTAAGAAAAAGCAGAATACCGAAATTGCCAGGGCGCAGCTGGGAATCCGGGAAAAGGTGAGCGAGCTTTCGGAAGAGCTGAAGGCAAAGCTTTTTACCGAGGTACGGGATAAGCTGGAGCGCTATATGGACACCAGGGAGTACCAGGATTATCTGGTGGCGGAAATCCGGAAGGCGAAGCAGTTTGCAGGCGATGAGGAGGTGCTCATCTATATTGATCCCGCCGATTCCGGCAAGCTGAACTCTCTTGCCTCCATGACCAACACAACGGTTGAAGTGAGCAAATACGGGTTCGGCGGAGGCATCCGTGCATTGATCCGCGCCAGGAATATACTGATAGACCAGTCCTTTGAGACGAAGCTGAAGGAAGCGGAAGAGGCGTTTGTATTCAAAAGCTGATGCGTGTGCTGCGGCTTACGGGATATGCTCCTGATAACCGCCGCAGGCTGTAAAAGCGGCAGAAAGAGAGAGCTTGTAATGGAAAGAACAGGAAAGATTTATGGTATCAACGGGCCTGTTATTACGATAAAAGGCGATGTTGGTTTTTCAATGGGGGAAATGGTCTATGCAGGGGAGGAACGGCTGATAGGCGAGGTGATTTCCCTGACAAAGGAATTTACAACAATCCAGGTATATGAAGAAACCTCAGGAATGAAGCCCGGTGAAATCATTACGGGAACAGGAGCCACGCTGTCCGTAACGCTGGCCCCCGGCATCCTCAATAATATTTTTGACGGTATCGAACGGCCTCTTTCCGAGGTGGCGAAGGTATCAGGTGATTTTATCAGCAGGGGCTTCGCCGTGGATTCCCTGGATGTGCATAAGGAATGGGATACTACCATGGTGGTGAAAAAGGGTGATAGGGTCTACGGCGGAACCATTATCGCCGAGGTGCCGGAAACCCCTGCCATCATCCATAAGGTGATGGTGCCTCCCGGCATGGACGGATATCTTGTAAGCGTGGCTGCGGACGGTAAATATACCATCAATGACACGCTGGCTGTCCTGCAGAAGGCGGACGGCACGGAGGTGAACCTGACCATGGTGCAGAAGTGGCCCATCAGGCGGCCCCGCCCTTCAGCGAGAAGGTTTCCGGTTTCCCAGCCGTTAGTGACAGGGCAGAGAATCCTGGATACGCTGTTTCCCATTGCCAAGGGAGGTACGGCGGCAATTCCCGGCGGTTTCGGTACGGGGAAAACCATGACGCAGCATTCCATTGCCAAATGGTCGGATGCGGATATTATCATATATATCGGCTGCGGCGAGCGGGGCAATGAAATGACGGAGGTCCTGGAGGACTTTTCCAAGCTGATCGATCCCAAGTCGGGCAATCCCCTGATGGACAGGACCGTGCTTATCGCCAATACCTCCAACATGCCTGTGGCAGCCCGTGAGGCCAGCGTTTATACAGGCGTGACATTGGCGGAGTATTACAGGGATATGGGGTATCATGTAGCCATCATGGCGGACTCCACCTCCCGTTGGGCGGAGGCGCTTCGTGAGCTTTCCGGACGTCTGGAGGAAATGCCCGCGGAGGAAGGCTTCCCGGCATATCTTGCCAGCCGTCTGTCCGCTTTTTATGAAAGAGCGGGTATGGTTCAGAACTTAAACGGCACGGAGGGAAGCGTTTCCATTATCGGTGCGGTATCCCCCCAGGGCGGCGACTTCTCCGAACCGGTGACACAGAATACGAAGCGTTTTGTTCGCTGCTTCTGGGGGCTGGATAAGGCGCTGGCCCATGAGCGGCATTTCCCGGCCATCAGCTGGCTGTCCAGTTACAGTGAATACCTGCCCGATCTGGCCAGCTGGTATGCGGACCATGTGGGGAGCGATTTTATCGATAACAGGAACCAGCTGGTTTCCATTCTGACCCAGGAGAGCAGCCTGATGGAAATCGTTAAGCTGATCGGCGGCGATGTGCTGCCGGATGACCAGAAGCTGACCCTGGAAATTGCCAGAGTGATCCGCCTGGGCTTCCTGCAGCAGAATGCGTTCCATCCGGAGGACACCTGCGTGCCCCTGGCAAAGCAGAAGCTGATGATGGAAACAATACTTTATCTGTACCAGAAATCAAAGGTCCTGATTTCCATGGGTCATGCCCATGTCCGTGCTGAAGGAGGATCCGATTTTTGACCGGGTGATTTCCATTAAGTTCGATGTGGAAAATAACAGGCTGGACAAATTCGATGATTATAGAAAGGCAATCGACAAATTCTATGATGATGTCATTGCCAGAAATGCGTAAAGGAGGCACGTCATGGCAGTAGAATATTTGGGCCTGAGCAGTGTGAACGGCCCGTTTGTAGTATTGGAAGGCGTACAGGGAGCTTCCTTTGACGAGGTGGTGGAAATTACCTCCACAGGAAACGACGGCCTGCAGGAAAAGAAGCTGGGCCGTGTGGTGGAAATCAATGATGATAAAGCGGTGATACAGGTTTTCGAAAAGACGGAAAACCTGTCCCTGCAAAATACCCATACCCGTTTTACCGGACGTCCCATGGAGATCGGCCTGTCGGAATCCTTACTGGGAAGAACCTTCAACGGCATCGGGGAGCCCATCGATAACCTGGGCGAAATCGTGGCGGAAAAAAAGGCGGATGTAAACGGCAAGCCTTTGAATCCGGTGAGAAGGGAATATCCAAGGAACTATATCCGGACCGGGATCTCCGCAATTGACGGCCTTACCACGTTGATCCGAGGGCAGAAGCTTCCTATTTTTTCCGGAAACGGACTTCCCCATGACCAGCTGGCCGCGCAGATCGTGCGTCAGGCGTCCCTGGGAGACAATTCCGATGAAAAATTCGCTATCGTATTTGCGGCCATGGGTGTAAAATACGATGTAGCGGAATATTTTAAAAGCACCTTTGAGGAAAGCGGCGTATCCGATCATGTGGTGATGTTCCTGAATCTGGCGAATGACCCGGTGGTGGAAAGGCTGATTACCCCCAAGGTGGCGCTTACCGTGGCGGAATATCTGGCTTTTGAGAAAAATATGCACATCCTGGTAATTCTGACGGATATGACTTCCTTTGCGGAGGCCATGCGTGAGGTTTCCTCCAGCAAGGGGGAAATCCCTTCCAGAAAGGGTTATCCGGGCTATCTGTACAGCGAGCTTGCCACCATTTACGAGCGCGCAGGCATTGTGGAGGGCGTGGACGGCTCTGTAACGCAGATTCCCATTCTTACCATGCCCAATGACGATATTACCCATCCTATCCCGGATCTTACCGGGTATATAACGGAGGGGCAGATCGTCCTGGACAGGGAGCTGAACGGAAAAAGCGTATATCCTCCTATCAATGTGCTGCCTTCTCTTTCCCGTCTGATGAAGGACGGCATCGGGGAGGGTATACCAGGGCGGATCATCAGGACGTGGCCAATCAGCTTTTCGCTTCTTATGCGAAGGTGGGAGACGCCAGGGCGCTTGCCAGCGTTATCGGTGAGGATGAGCTTTCCCCTCTGGACAAAAAATATCTGGAGTTCGGCAAGGCCTTTGAAGCTCATTTCGTAGGCCAGGGGCAGGATGAAAACCGTACCATTCAGGAAACCCTGGATATCGGCTGGAAGCTGCTGCATATGCTGCCCAGGGAGGAGCTGGATCGTGTGAATACCAAGATTCTGGAACAGTACTACCCGGCGGAGAAAAAAGAACAGCAGCCGGCATAACGGCAGTTTTGGCATTTGAACTGCATCCGGCACTGTTTTTGCAGGAATGCCGCAGTACTGTGAAGAAAGGAGGTAGTACATGGCGGAAAAGAATATTTTCCCTACCAAGGGAAATCTGATCATAGTGAAAAATTCCCTGGAGCTGGCAAAACAGGGATATGAGCTGATGGATAAGAAGCGGAATATCCTCATCAGGGAGCTGATGAACCTGAACGAGGAAGCCAAGGCCATCCAGTCCGAAATCAATGAGACCTTTACCAACGCCTATGAGGCCCTTCAGCAGGCAAACATTGAGGTAGGCATCCATTATGTCCAGGAAATTTCCCATGCTGTGCCCATCGAAAGCTCCATACGGATTAAGACCAGGAGCATTA
>SCPN01000310.1_pt1 | contig 114013 bp, 104 predicted proteins | sample 6106831 | NCBI WGS metagenome assembly SCPN01 (sample SAMN10720447, study PRJNA508395) | human gut metagenome | isolation source: Participant 1, 0 month | reverse complement strand
CTGTTGATGAATGACGGGCTGGTGAGCCGCAACCTGATGGAGATTGTTGTATTGAAACGTCGGCAAACTGCGCTACTTTGACGGTGCGGAGCGTGGGGTGACGATGGCGGCGAATCTGAATATTGCCAACGGCGTGGCGCGCCCGCAGATTTTTGCTTTCGATACTGAGAACGCGTTGATTAATGTTACCGGCACGGCAAGTTTTGCTTCGGAACAGCTGGATTTGACTATTGATCCGGAGAGTAAAGGGATTCGGATTATCACACTGCGTTCGCCGCTGTATGTGCGTGGGACGTTTAAAAATCCGCAGGCTGGGGTGAAAGCCGGGCCGTTGATTGCCCGTGGTGCTGTTGCTGCGGCACTGGCAACGCTGGTAACACCGGCGGCGGCGTTACTGGCACTGATCTCACCTTCCGAAGGGGAGGCTAATCAGTGTCGGACGATATTGTCGCAGATGAAGAAGTGATGAGGTTGGATTGTGTTTGCTGGTGAGTTCGGGAGCAGCGTGTTCCCCTCACCCTAACCCTCTCCCCAAAGGGGCGAGGGGACTGTTTTGTGCGTGTTGAAACAACGAGTACCGCTTTTCCGTTCACTTTCTGGGGGAGGGCTGTTATGTTCGCGATATAACATCTCGCTCCGCTTTTCTCCCTCTCCCTTTCAGGGAGAGGGCTGGGGTGAGGGTGGCTGCCCACACGATACTTACAACGACTGATGTCGCGTCTCATGGGTCAGCAGCAGGGCGATAAACGTCAAGCCAGCCATCGCCGCCAGATATAACCCCACCGCACCTAACCCGTAGTTAGCCTGCAACCAGGCTGCGATATATGGTGCAACGGAAGCCCCGAGAATCGACGCTACGTTGTAAGAGAACGATGCTCCGGTGTAACGCACTTCTGTCGGGAACAGCTCTGGTAACAGCGCGCCCATCGGCCCGAAGGTCAGTCCCATCAGACTTAACCCCAGCAGCAGGAAGGCAAAAACCAGAATCGGGTTGCCAGAACCGAGCAGCGGGTTAAAGGCGAACAGCGCGAACAGGATGATCAGCGTGGTGATGATTACCATGCTTTTACGGCGACCAAAGGCATCAGCCAGTAATCCGGCGACTGGCACCATCACGCCAAAACCAATAACTGCCATCATCAGCATCCACAACACTTCGTTACGCGGCAGGCCAAGCCCAACTGGCGCGGCGGCGGTACTGAAGGTCATAGAGTAGACCGTCATGATGTAAAACAGCGTATAGGTTGCCAGCATAATGAACGTACCCAGTACGGTTACGCGAACATGTTTGGTCAGCAGCGTACCCAGCGGGATCTTCACCTGTTTTTTCGCTTTAGCGACTTTCTCAAACACCGGCGACTCATGCAGCGACACGCGAACATACAGGCCGATAATGACCAGCACCGCCGAGAAGATAAATGGCACACGCCAGCCCCAGCTCATAAACTGCTCGTCGGTCAGTAGCCAGGAAAGCAGCAAGAAAGTGCCGTTGGCAAAGAAGAAGCCAATCGGTGCGCCCAGCTGTGGGAAGGAGCCATACAGTGCACGTTTGCGCGGTGGGGCGTTTTCAGTCGCCAGCAGCGCCGCGCCGCCCCATTCACCGCCTAAGCCCAGACCCTGACCAAATCGAGCCAGCGCCAGCAGCAGCGGGGCGAAAATACCAATCGTGGCATAGCCCGGCAGCAGACCAATCACCACGGTCGAAATCCCCATCGTTAGCAACGAGGCGACCAGCGTCGCTTTACGCCCAACGCGATCGCCAAAATGACCAAAAACGGCAGAGCCAATGGGGCGCGCGACGAAGGCGATGGCGAAGGTGGCGAGCGACTGTAGCGTTGCTGCCGTTGGATCGCCCTGCGGGAAGAAGATATGCGGAAACACAATAACGGCCGCAGTGGCGTAAATGTAAAAGTCGAAGAACTCAATGGCCGTGCCAATGAGAGAGGCGACAAGGACTTTATTACGCGAGTTGATTGGCGTGTATTCTTGCTCGTGGTCGAGTGTTGTGGCTGTTGCTTGCATAATCTTTTCTTATTTTTTGGCTAACGAATAGCCATATTACGCACAGCAAAAGTGATATTTCAATGTGTAACAAATCGCGGAAATGGTCAAAAACCAGGCAAAAAGGGGATAATGTTTAGGCCAGTGATTTTTCTTCTATGAAATGCTTCACATAATTTTATAAATAGTGGATAAAACTGGTTTCAGGTTAAATAAAAGTTACCAACTGGATTTATATGCTGGGGTTATGAGTTGGAATGAAATTGTTTGCTCCCAAATAGATGGCTGAAGAGGCTCTGGGGAAGAGTTTCAAGAGGTTATGTGCGCATTATAGCCGGATGCGATGCTGGCGCATCTTATCCGGCCTACGGGGAGCCAGGCCGAATAAAATCGTATGCCGGATAAGGCGTTTACGCCGCATCCGGCCTATTTTAAGGCTGCGTTTTCCCTGGCATTCGCGGGTCGTCTTTATATTCGGCGGTGGCAATCCACGCCGCGCAAAACAGCGTCAAACGGGCGAAGAAGTAGAAAAATGCCATCAGCCCCAGCACGGAACCAAATGCTGCGCCAGAGGGGGATTTCATCAGCGATGGCAGGGTGTAGGTCATCACGATTTTAATCACTTCAAAACCAATAGCAGCCAGAAATGTTCCGCGAATCAGGGCTTTTTTGCGCGGACGGTGGCGCGGTAACCGCCAGAAGATCCAGAAGAAAAGCAGATAGTTGGCGAAGATGGAAATCGCCAGGCCAATCAACCGCCACGTCGGTTTCAGCCACTCAATGCTGTTCAGGTGCAGGGCGCTAATAATCATTTGCTGCGCCGAACCGGCAACCGAGGTGATCGAAAGCGTCACAATCAGCGCAATCAACAAACCAATCAGCGAAATAAAATCACGCAGATATTTTACCCAGAACTTCTCCTGATCTTGCGGCGAGCGTTCCCAGACATCGCGCGACTGGGCACGAATCGCTTCACGCAGGTTACCCATCCAGTTGATGCCGGAATAAAGCGCCACCGCCAGGCCGACAAGCCCTACAGTCGTACGCTGCTGAACGGCGGTGTTGATGGTGTTTTTCAACGTGGCGGCTAGCGTCGGATCGCTGATGTTTTGCAGAATTTTGTCGAAGATATCCTGTAGCAACATCGGATGGGAGGCCAGCACAAAGCCCCCTGCGGCAAACGACACCATCAAAATCGGGATCATCGATAAAAATGAGAAATAGGTGATAGCCGCACCAAACTGGTTACCCAGCCGATCGTTAAAGCGTTCTGTCGCGCGAATCAGGTGCGCAATAACCGGTTGGCGTTGGACTTTTTCGGCAGTGGTGGTGACGGTTTCCAGCGCCTGGCTAACTTTGCCGCCTTTCTCGCTATTATCCAACTGCTTAATCGGCTCGTGCTCCAGATCCTGGGTGGGACGTTTGATCTCGTTTTCCTGCGTCATCCGCTCTTTTGTCCTTCTGTCGTGGTCATTCTTAAAAAGTATAGTCGGTCAGTCCAGGTGCTCTTTCATTACGCCAGCCAGCCACTGCATAAACAGGTTTACACGCCGGGAAAGCTCCCGACGCTGCGGGTAAACCAGCGAAAGGGAGAGCGGCTCGGCACGGTAGCCTGGCAACACTTCAATAAGGCGCCCGGCACGCAGGGCTTCGCGCACGGCAATGCGCGGGATCTGAATAATCCCCAGACCGGCAAGACCGGCGGCGAGATAGTTTTCGCTACTATTTACCGTCAACATGCCGCCAGACTTAAACCACTGGACGCCATTAACGCTGGCAACCTCAAAACCTAACGGATGTACACCCAGGTGCGGTGTATAACGCACTATTGCGTGTGAAGTCAGATCATCGGGGCTTTGCGGATAACCAAAGCGCGTCAGATAGTGCGGACTGGCACAGTTGACCATGGTCAGTTTGCCGAGGGGACGGGCGATAACGCCATCTTCCGGTAACGCGCCAGTGCGTATCACGCAATCAAAACCATCATGAAGAATATCTACCGGACGGTCATGGCTACTCAGTTCCAGCTCAATTCCCGGATGCAGATAGAGAAATTCCGACAGGCGCGGCAGTAACAGGCTTTTCGCGATTCCTGGCGGGATGTCGATGCGTAATTTACCGCTGATACTGGTGGCATCCTGTTGAAACAGACCGTCCAGTTCGCTGAGATTACTCAACACATCTTTTGCTCGTTGATAATAGGTCATGCCTTCTGGCGTGAGTTTGACCCGTCGCGTGGTGCGCTGGAGAAGCTGGGTGCCAAGTTGATGTTCCAGTGCCTGTATCTGGCGCGAAACACTTCCTTTTGGCAAAGCAAAGAAATCCGCCGCGCGGGAAAAACTTTCCAGCTCCGCGACTTTGATGAACAACTGCATTGCGTGAATTTTATCCATTTCTTTGACCGATTGTTGTTCACAGCGAAACAGTAACGCGCATATCGCATTGTTTATTGTTTTTTCTAACATCTAATGCCGGGTTTCACAATGTTGTCATGACGAATGTGGCGATTTCTCAGCAGGAAAAGGGCGGAATAGCTTTCTGAGAAAGGTGAATCCCCCTAAACAGAGCGTATTTTTCAGCGATTCCCTTTAAAGTGAATAGAGGACGTGTTGGCTATTTGTGCTTATTTTTGTCTCATTGCCGTTTGTTATTTTTGCTTGTGGTCGCGGAGTTTCATTTTTAATTGCATGCGTACTAACCACCAATATAAGGAAATCCTCAAAATTGTTTTAAATAGTGCCCTCGACATGTAATTTCAGGCGTTTAGCTGTAACTATTTATATCGGTAACTATTTTCTACGCGTCATCTCTGTAGAATGGCCACCGCCAAATGGCGAATTCTTATTTTTTCTCGCGGGTAATACCCTTCCACTACTTAAGTCTTTTTAACGTATTCAGGTGGAGATTCAGTTATGCAAATAGTCATGTTTGACAGGCAGTCAATATTTATTCATGGAATGAAAATCAGTTTACAGCAGCGTATTCCAGGAGTGAGTATTCAGGGGGCCAGTCAGGCAGACGAGTTATGGCAAAAGCTGGAAAGTTACCCTGAAGCCTTAGTTATGCTCGATGGCGATCAGGATGGTGAGTTTTGCTACTGGTTGCTGCAAAAAACCGTGGTGCAGTTTCCTGAGGTTAAGGTGTTAATCACGGCGACGGATTGCAATAAACGGTGGTTACAGGAAGTTATTCATTTTAATGTGCTGGCCATTGTGCCTCGTGATTCAACCGTCGAGACATTTGCGTTGGCGGTAAATAGTGCGGCGATGGGGATGATGTTTCTGCCTGGAGACTGGCGGACGACGCCGGAAAAGGACATTAAAGATCTCAAATCGTTAAGCGCCCGCCAGCGGGAGATTTTAACCATGTTAGCGGCGGGCGAATCAAATAAGGAGATCAGCAGAGCGCTGAATATCAGTACCGGAACGGTAAAAGCGCATCTGGAATCCCTGTATCGCCGTCTGGAAGTGAAAAATCGCACCCAGGCGGCAATGATGTTAAATATCTCCTCCTGAAGAGGATAATTTTACAGCCAGCAGGAAGTTAGCGGCTGGCTGTAAAAATATTATGGTTCGCCGTACAAACCAATTAAACGGCGTACCACACCGTTAGTCCAGCCAAACCCATCCTGCAACGGATACTCGCCACCGCCGCCTTCGCGGGGAACACCATCGGCAATATGGTATTTCTCGATCATTTTGTGCTGTTCCAGATAGAACTGATTCACCGTTTTCAGCCAGCTGCGCGCGATTTCATCACCCAGAAGGTCATCGCCATACATTTTAAATCCCTGAATTGCCATCCATTGTAACGGTGCCCAGCCATTGGGTTTATCCCACTGTTCACCGGTTTCGTACTCGCTTGCCAGAATCCCGCCAGGTGTCAGTAACCGGCTGCGTACGGCGTTTGCCAGACGATCGGCCTGTTCATGGTTCGCCATGCCGACATAGAGCGGCACAATGGCGGCAGCGGAAAACAGCGCCAGTTGTTCGCGTCGCCAGTCGTAATCGCGGTAGATGCCGTTTTCATCATCCCAGAGGTAACGGTTTACCGCATCGCGACGGGCACTGGCCTTCTGGCGGAACAGCGCTTCTGTCTCTTTCTCGCCTTTCAGCGCCGAGATGTTGGCGATGGCGCTCTCCAGTTTAAACAGGAAGGCATTCAGATCGATGGGGATGAACTGGGTGGTACGAATGCTCGCCAGACGACCAGTATCACGCAGCCAACGGGAAGAGTAATCCCAACCTGAGGCCGCTCCCGCGCGTAAATCGCGGTACACCTCGTTGGGCGGGCGACCAGAATGTTTCGCGGTTTCAACGTCCTCAAGCCAGGATTCGTCACGCGGCGTGTCGCGATCGTCCCAATAACGGTTGAGCAGCGATCCGTCCGGCATCCGCACAACATGGCGATAGGCCTGATTAGGGATCAACGATTCTGCACCGTCCATCCAGAAGGCATATTCCATTTTAAGGTGGTCGAGATAGCGGCGCGCACCGCGTACACCATCTTCTTCAAACAACTCCACCATCAGCGCAAAAACCGGTGGTTGCGATCGGCTCAAATAATAGGTGCGGTTGCCGTTGGGGATGTGACCATAGTTTTCGATCATCCAGGCGAAGTTATCGGCCATGCATTTCAGCAAATCTTCCCGACCACTTTCCGCCAGCCCCAGCATGGTGAAATAGGAATCCCAATAGTAGGTTTCGCTAAAACGGCCGCCCGGGACAATATATGACTGCGGTAGCGCCAGCAGAGAAGACCACGGAATGTGATCCTGTGGTTCGCGGGTTAGCACCGGCCACAGCTGGTCGATATGCTCTTTCAGGGAATTTTGCGGGTCCGATACATACTCGCTGGAGTAGACCTCCGGCAGCCAGAAGTGATTTTCAACAAACTTGCGCAAGTCAAAATCACGATGACGGCGCACTTTACGGTAGCGGATTAAAATATCCAGCGGGTCCATTTTGGGTGCGCAGTCGGGAAAGGTTTTACTGTCGGGGAAAATTTTCGCCGACTGAACATGCTCGAACAGTTCGAGATAGCGATCGGCAGGCGTCAGCGCATCAGAGGCGGGCAGCCCTTCAATCATCTCGGGTTCCGGTTCTGCCTCGATCATCTCATCCAGTTTTAATTCATACGGGTCCAGCTCATAGCAGAGATCGACTTCGATCATCAGTTCGTCTGGATTAGGGTTTTGAATTTTCTGATTGAGCATAAGGATCCAACCTCCGAAATTCGTCGCTAATTATCGGGCTTTTCTTTAAGGGTAGTCATTCGCTCCGCCTGGTGGGCGACAAAGCGTGCGGTGGATCACGTTTATTAACCTGTCAAAAAATATAACGCACTAATATCCATGGAATTTATAAAAATACGGATTTCGTGTTGTTTTTCATTTTCAGAACATTCAATCCTGCTCTCGCCGCAATCATGATATGCCATTCCTGATCTGGGTAATAGGCACAGGCTATCTTATTGATAGTTTATATTCATGTAATTGATTGATTCCTATCAAAAAGCGTATCTCCCTGTTTTTTATGATGGCTTTGTCTCGCAGAGACGTTTGCAGCATTCTGGAAAATTTTCTGGGTCACAATAACTCACCACCGTGAGGGAAGAATAATGAAAATGGTCTCACGTATTACCGCGATCGGCCTGGCTGGCGTCGCGATTTGCTATTTAGGGTTATCTGGTTATGTGTGGTACCACGATAATAAACGCAGTAAACAGGCCGATGTTCAGGCATCTGCTGTCAGTGAAAATAATAAGGTTTTAGGCTTTCTCCGCGAAAAAGGATGCGACTATTGCCACACACCTTCGGCAGAATTACCCGCCTATTATTATATTCCTGGCGCGAAACAGTTGATGGATTACGACATTAAGCTTGGATATAAATCTTTTAACCTCGAGGCCGTGCGTGCGGCACTGCTGGCTGATAAACCCGTTTCGCAAAGCGATCTGAATAAGATTGAATGGGTGATGCAGTATGAAACTATGCCACCAACGCGTTATACCGCGCTACACTGGGCGGGTAAGGTGAGTGATGAAGAGCGGGCGGAAATACTGGCCTGGATTGCAAAACAGCGCGCGGAATATTACGCCAGCAATGATACTGCTCCGGAGCATCGCAATGAACCGGTGCAGCCCATCCCGCAAAAACTGCCTACCGATGCGCAAAAAGTGGCGTTGGGCTTTGCGCTGTATCACGATCCCCGTTTATCGGCTGATAGCACCATTTCATGCGCTCATTGCCATGCGTTGAATGCGGGGGGCGTCGATGGCAGAAAAACATCGATTGGTGTTGGTGGCGCAGTTGGGCCGATTAACGCGCCGACGGTATTTAACTCAGTATTTAACGTTGAGCAGTTCTGGGATGGTCGTGCGGCAACATTGCAGGATCAGGCAGGTGGACCGCCGTTGAACCCGATTGAAATGGCGTCGAAATCCTGGGACGAAATTATTGCTAAGCTGGAAAAAGATCCGCAGCTTAAAGCGCAGTTCCTCGAAGTTTATCCGCAAGGTTTCAGTGGCGAAAATATTACTGATGCCATTGCTGAATTTGAGAAAACATTAATTACGCCGGATTCCCCATTTGATAAATGGTTGCGTGGAGATGAAAATGCGCTGACGGCGCAACAGAAAAAAGGCTATCAATTATTTAAAGATAATAAATGTGCAACTTGTCATGGTGGTATTATTCTCGGCGGACGTTCCTTTGAACCGTTGGGGCTGAAAAAAGACTTTAACTTTGGGGAAATTACGGCGGCGGATATTGGTCGTATGAATGTGACTAAAGAAGAGCGTGATAAATTGCGTCAGAAAGTACCCGGTTTACGTAACGTTGCTTTAACGGCACCGTACTTCCATCGCGGTGACGTGCCGACGCTGGACGGGGCGGTGAAACTGATGCTGCGCTATCAGGTAGGCAAAGAGCTGCCGCAGGAGGATGTGGATGATATCGTAGCTTTCCTGCACAGTCTGAACGGGGTGTACACGCCGTATATGCAGGATAAACAATAATTAATTTGATCGCCCGAACAGGAATGTTTGGGCGATTTTTATTACGATAATAAAGTCTGTTTTTAATATTATCATGTTAAATGTTTATATTATAAAAAGTCGTTTTTCTGCTTAGGATTTTGTTATTTAAATTAAGCCTGTAATGCCTTGCTTCCATTGCGGATAAATCCTACTTTTTTATTGCCTTCAAATAAATTTAAGGAGTTCGAAATGGACCAGAAGCTGTTAACGGATTTCCGCTCAGAACTACTCGATTCACGTTTTGGCGCAAAGGCCATTTCTACTATCGCGGAGTCAAAACGTTTTCCGCTGCACGAAATGCGCGACGATGTCGCATTCCAGATTATCAATGACGAATTATATCTTGATGGCAACGCTCGTCAGAACCTGGCCACTTTCTGCCAGACCTGGGACGACGAAAACGTCCACAAATTGATGGATTTGTCGATCAATAAAAACTGGATCGACAAAGAAGAATATCCGCAATCCGCAGCCATCGACCTGCGTTGCGTAAATATGGTTGCCGATCTGTGGCATGCGCCTGCGCCGAAAAATGGTCAGGCCGTTGGCACCAACACCATTGGTTCTTCCGAGGCCTGTATGCTCGGCGGGATGGCGATGAAATGGCGTTGGCGCAAGCGTATGGAAGCTGCAGGCAAACCAACGGATAAACCAAACCTGGTGTGCGGTCCGGTACAAATCTGCTGGCATAAATTCGCCCGCTACTGGGATGTGGAGCTGCGTGAGATCCCTATGCGCCCCGGTCAGTTGTTTATGGACCCGAAACGCATGATTGAAGCCTGTGACGAAAACACCATCGGCGTGGTGCCGACTTTCGGCGTGACCTACACTGGTAACTATGAGTTCCCACAACCGCTGCACGATGCGCTGGATAAATTCCAGGCCGATACCGGTATCGACATCGACATGCACATCGACGCTGCCAGCGGTGGCTTCCTGGCACCGTTCGTCGCCCCGGATATCGTCTGGGACTTCCGCCTGCCGCGTGTGAAATCGATCAGTGCTTCAGGCCATAAATTCGGTCTGGCTCCGCTGGGCTGCGGCTGGGTTATCTGGCGTGACGAAGAAGCGCTGCCGCAGGAACTGGTGTTCAACGTTGACTACCTGGGTGGTCAAATTGGTACTTTCGCCATCAACTTCTCCCGCCCGGCGGGTCAGGTAATTGCACAGTACTATGAATTCCTGCGCCTCGGTCGTGAAGGCTACACCAAAGTACAGAACGCCTCTTACCAGGTTGCCGCTTATCTGGCGGATGAAATCGCCAAACTGGGGCCGTATGAGTTCATCTGTACGGGTCGCCCGGACGAAGGCATCCCGGCGGTTTGCTTCAAACTGAAAGATGGTGAAGATCCGGGATACACCCTGTACGACCTCTCTGAACGTCTGCGTCTGCGCGGCTGGCAGGTTCCGGCCTTCACTCTCGGCGGTGAAGCCACCGACATCGTGGTGATGCGCATTATGTGTCGTCGCGGCTTCGAAATGGACTTTGCTGAACTGTTGCTGGAAGACTACAAAGCCTCCCTGAAATATCTCAGCGATCACCCGAAACTGCAGGGTATTGCCCAGCAGAACAGCTTTAAACACACCTGATAACATAACGTTGTAAAAACCGAATGCCCAGCCTTTAAAAAAACAGCTGGGCATTCGGTTGCTTATTAATCGCAATAATATATTGGCTGTCTATTCATCGTGTTGATAAGATATATGTTATATGAATGTTTATTAAATGTAGCGATTGCCTTTAATGTCACGAAAAGGGATTATTTGCTTGCTATTAATTTCACTGCGTTCTTAAACACGTTTTTGTATTATAAATCCAGTCATCCTGCCCGTAGAACATCACACATTATCATCCTGTTCTCCCGCTTCGTTTAAATTTATTTATCAATCAATTTGACTTAAGAGGGCGGCGTGCTACATTAATTAACAGTAATATGTTTATGTAATATTAAGTCAACTATGCAATCATTACATGGGAATTGTCTAATTGCGTACGCAAGACATAAATATATTCTCACCATGGTTAATGGTGAATATCGCTATTTTAATGGCGGTGACCTGGTTTTTGCGGATGCAAGCCAAATTCGAGTAGATAAGTGTGTTGAAAATTTTGTATTAGTATCAAGGGATACGCTTTCATTATTTCTGCCGATGCTCAAGGAGGAGGCATTAAATCTTCATGCACATAAAAAAATTTCTTCATTACTCGTTCATCACTGTAGCAGAGATATTCCTGTTTTTCAGGAAGTTGCGCAACTATCGCAGAATAAGAATCTTCGCTATGCAGAAATGCTACGTAAAAGAGCATTAATCTTTGCGTTGTTATCTGTTTTTCTTGAGGATGAGCACTTTATACCGCTGCTTTTGAACGTTTTGCAACCGAACATGCGAACACGAGTTTGTACGGTTATCAATAATAATATCGCCCATGAGTGGACACTAGCCCGAATCGCCAGCGAGCTGTTGATGAGTCCAAGCCTGTTAAAGAAAAAATTGCGCGAAGAAGAGACATCATATTCACAGTTGCTTACTGAGTGTAGAATGCAACGTGCTTTGCAACTTATTGTTATACATGGCTTTTCAATTAAGCGAGTCGCAGTGTCCTGTGGATATCACAGCGTGTCGTATTTCATTTACGTCTTTCGAAATTATTATGGGATGACGCCCACAGAGTATCAGGAGCGATCGGCGCAGGGATTGCCGAACCGTGACTCGGCGGCAAGTATTGTTGCGCAAGGAAATTTTTACGGCACTGACCGTTCTGCGGAAGGAATAAGATTATAGAATTTTACTCAGACATAAAAAAAACCCGGCATAGGGGACCGGGAAGAGGATAGTCTGCCGTCTCCAGACTAATAAACCGTTATAACACTCCCTGTTGGCACGGGAAACTTTGTGCTCTCAGTAAGTTAAATATAACTTTTACTGGAAATAAGATCAGCCATTTTTTTATAAACATAAGCTATACGCAGTGCGAAAATATATTCGTGCTGCATTTACTTATTATCAATTAACTGTTATGCAAAACTACTTTGTGGATAAATTTTGGTCCTACCAAATCTGGCAGTTTTTTCGCTAAGAAACAGTCTGGCAACATTTCATTAGTATACTGAAATTGAAATAATCGCAGTATGAAATATAAGGGATAATCATGACTCATGTCTGCTCGGTGATCCTCATTCGTCGTTCATTCGATATTTATCATGAACAGCATAAAATATCGCTGCATAACGAGAGTATCGTGCTGCTGGAGAAAAATTTGGCAGACGATTTTGCGTTTTGTTCACCGGATACGCGACGACTGGATATCGATGAGCTGACAGTTTGCCATTACTTACAAAATATTCGTCAGCTACCACGCAATTTAGGGTTACATAGCAAAGACCGTCTATTAATTAACCAGTCACCCCCCATGCCGCTGGTGACGGCGATTTTTGATAGCTTCAATGAATCCGGGGTAAATTCACCGATACTGAGCAATATGCTCTACCTTTCCTGTTTATCGATGTTTTCTCATAAGAAAGAACTGATCCCCTTACTTTTCAATAGCATCAGCACTGTTTCAGGAAAAGTTGAACGCCTTATTAGCTTTGATATCGCCAAACGTTGGTATCTGCGCGATATCGCGGAAAGAATGTATACCAGCGAGAGTCTCATCAAAAAAAAGTTGCAGGATGAAAATACCTGTTTCAGTAAAATATTACTCGCTTCCAGGATGTCGATGGCCAGACGATTACTCGAGTTACGTCAAATTCCTCTGCATACTATTGCAGAAAAATGTGGCTATAGCAGTACGTCGTACTTTATAAACACATTTCGACAATATTATGGTGTAACGCCACATCAGTTTGCGCAACATTCGCCAGGTACCTTTTCCTGACATATTTTGCATTTGAATATTGGTCAGGATCTCACACCTGCTTCATGTGAAACTCTTCCCTGATGATTTCTGCCGGGCTACCGGCTAGTTCTCTTTCGCAGTTTGCCAGGCGGTATAGGTATTTTCAGGAGGAAAAGACTCGGCATGTTTGGGATTATTAAGCTGACAATTCATACGATTACGGGAATGTGGGTCAGTATTGTGCTGTTCAAATTGATGACGAATGGCTGGAGTGGTTTCTACTTTCAGTGCTGTGTACTAAGCCTGGTATTCCTGACGGTTAGCTGGTTGTTGAGTGGTGAATGGTTAGCAGGAAAGAGTGAAGGCTGAACCTTCACGTTCAACCTTACCTCATTTAAAGCGGGCAAAGAGATGTTCCACTACAACGAAAAAGACCGGAACGAAGTAAATTGCCAGCACTGTTGCGGCAAACATCCCGCCCATCACGCCGGTACCTACCGCGTTTTGCGCGCCAGAACCGGCACCATGACTGATAACCAGCGGCAGCACGCCGAGAATAAAGGCCAGAGAGGTCATCAGGATTGGGCGTAAACGCATCCGCGCCGCTTCGATGATTGCCTCTATCGGCGTTTTCCCTTCTTTTTGCATCATCTCAACGGCAAATTCGACAATCAGGATGGCGTTCTTGGCGGAAAGCCCGATGGTGGTCAGCAAACCAACCTGGAAGTAGACGTCATTACTTAAGCCGCGCAGATCGGTGGCCAGTAATGCGCCAACGACGCCTAACGGAACAACCAACATCACCGAGAACGGAATTGACCAGCTCTCATAGAGTGCGGCGAGGGCGAGGAACACCACGACCAGTGAAATGGCATACAGTGCAGGAGCCTGGTTTGAGGATAACGCTTCCTGATACGACAGTCCGGTCCATGAGTAGCCGACGCCTGCCGGAAGTTTAGCGACCAGGTCTGCCATAAATTTCATAGCGTCACCGGTACTTTTCCCGGCCGCCGCTTCACCTAAAATCTCCATTGACGGGATGCCGTTGTAGCGTTCCAATCGCGGTGAACCATAGGTCCATTCGGTAGACGAGTAGGCAGAAAGCGGTGCCATCGTGCCAGAGGCGTTGCGTACATACCATTGGTTGATGTTATCCGGCAACATACGGAACGGCGTGCCTGCCTGGACATACACTTTTTTCACCCGCCCCTGGTTGAGGAAGTCGTTCACGTAGCTGCTGCCGAAGGCGGTGGAAATTGTCTGGTTGATATCAGACAGCGCCACACCCATTGCCTCAGCTTTCGCGGCGTTGACGTTCACTTTGAACATCGGCGTATCTTCCAGGCCGTTCGGGCGTACCCCGGTGACTGGTCAGGCGATTGCGCTGCCAGTGATAACAGCTCGTTTCGTGCCTGTTAGTTTTCGTGCCCCAGGTTACCGTTGTCCAGCAGTTCCATATCAAAACCTGACGCGGTACCCAGTTCAGCCACCGCGGGTAAGTTGAACGGGAAGACGACGGCTTTATTGATACTGCTTAACGCAATCATTGCCCGCTGAATGATCGCGGTAACCGAGTTTTCCTCACCGACACGTTCAGACCACGGCTTGAGACTGATAAACGCCAGGCCGTTGTTTTGCCCCTGGCCGCTGAAGCCAAAGCCGCCAACGGTAAACACCGACTGAACATTATCTTTCTCTTTTGTAAGATAATAATCCGTCACCTGTTGCAGCACTTTCGTGGTGTTAACCATGGTGGCACCGGAAGGTAACTGCGCGGTGGTCATAAATACCCCCTGATCCTCTTCTGGTAAGAAAGAGGTCGGTGTACGCAGGAACAGCACCGCCATCCCGGCGCAAATCAGCAGGTAGACCACCATGTAGCGACCGGTACAACGCAACAGCGAGCGGGTGCTATCGGTATAGTGCTGAGTTGATTTTTCAAACAGCGTGTTGAAGCGTGCGAACAGGGCGTTAGGTTTGTGACCGCCTTCCGGCGCGGCTTTCAGAATGGTGGCGCACAGGGCAGGGGTCAGGCTCATTGCCACAAATACTGAAAGCAGCATGGAGGAGATCAGCGTGATGGAGAACTGGCGGTAGATCTCCCCGGTTGCGCCGCTCATAAAGGCCATCGGCATAAACACTGCGGAAAGAACAACAGCAATACCGACCAGCGCACGTTGGATCTGCCCCATCGATTTATGCGTCGCTTCCTTCGGTGGTAGCTTATCTTCCGCAATGACACGCTCGACGTTCTCCACCACCACGATGGCGTCATCCACCAGTAACCCTATCGCCAGCACCATCCCGAACATAGTTAACGTGTTGATGGTGAAACCGACCGCCGACAAGATCGCAAACGTCCCGAGAATAACCACCGGTACGGCAATCGTCGGGATGATTGTGGCACGGAAATTCTGCAAAAACAGATACATGACCAGGAAGACGAGGATGATAGCCTCAACCAGTGTTTTAAAAACTTCCTGAATAGAAATTTCGATAAACGGCGTGGTGTCGTAAGGATAAACCGTCTTCAGACTTGCGGGGAAATAGGCTGATAAGCGGTTCAGCTCCTCTTTGACTGCCCGCGAGGTATCCAGGGCGTTTGCTCCGGTAGCCAGTTTGATGGCGATCCCGGCAGCAGGTTTGCCGTTATAGCGCGCCACGGTGGAATAATCTTCCGCTCCAAGTTCGACGCGGGCGACATCACGCAGCAGCACTTGCGAACCATCTTGCTGAACTTTCAACAGGATTTTGCCAAATTCTTCCGGCGTTTGCAGACGCGTCTGCACAATGATCGAGGCGTTTAGTTGCTGGTCTGCCGCCTGTGGCATGCCACCCAGTTGACCACCGGAAATCTGGTTGTTTTGCACCTTAATCTGGGAAATAACATCGGAAGGTACCAGATTGTATTTATTGAGTTTTTGCGGGTCCAGCCAGATACGCATGGCGTACTCGGAACCAAAGAGCTGTACGCTACCAACGCCCGCGGTACGGCTTAGCGGGTCTTTGATATTAGACGCTACATAGTCCGCGATATCGTACTGGTTGAGGCTGCCGTTATCAGAAATAAACGCCGCTACCATCAGAATATTACTGCTCGACTTATCAACGCTAATCCCCTGCTGCTGCACCGCTTCAGGTAATGAAGGCATAGCGAGTTGCAGTTTATTTTGCACCTGAACCTGTGCGATATCAGGAGATGTCCCAGTCTCGAAGGTCAGAGTGATAGAGGCATTACCCGCCGCATCACTGGTTGAAGACATGTACATCAGGCCATCAAGCCCATTCATATTTTGCTCAATCACCTGAGTGACCGAGTCTTCTACCGTTTGCGCATCGGCACCTGGATAGGTAGCGCTGACGGTAATGGTCGGTGGCGCAATCTGCGGATACTGCGCAACCGGTAAGTTCATGATCGCCAGACCACCTGCAAGCATCATAATAATGGCAAGTACCCAGGCAAAAACCGGGCGATCAATAAAATAGTTAGCCATGAAAGTCCCCTTAAGCCTGCAACGTTATTGTTTCGATTCGGTGCTGGCGTTTTCCTGGCTGGAGGAAATTGCTCGTGCTTTGATACCCGGACGAATGCGTTGCAAACCGGAAACGATCACCCGATCGCCAGCCTGCAAGCCAGAGGTGACAACCCACTGGTCGCCGATGGCTTTGCTGGCTTCAATTTCGCGTAGCTGCACAACATCGTCTTTATCCAGAATGAGCGCCGTTGCTTTACCCTGGGCGTTGTGGGTGACGCCTTCCTGCGGCACCAGTAATACATTCTGGCGGCTACCTTCATCCACTAATGCCGTGACGTACATGCCAGGCAGCAAGTCACCATTTGGGTTGGGGAAAATCGCCCGTAACGTCACGGAGCCCGTGGTTTCATCCACCGTCGGGTCGGAGAATTTCAGCGTGCCGGTCTGGCTGTAGCGTTTACCATTTTCCAGATTGAGCTGTACTGGCGTACTGCCCTGAACCTGTTTGATTTGCCCACTGGCGACCTCTTCTTTCATGCGTAAGAAATCTTGCACCGACTGCGTGAGATCGACATAAATCGGGTCCAGACGTTGTACGGTAACCAGCGAATCTGCCTGATTAGCGGTAACGAGTGCGCCGACGGTCACCGACGATTTCCCGCTGACGCCCGTAATCGGCGAGGTGACATTCGCGTATTGCAGATTGATCGTCGCCTGTTCAACAGCCGCTTTGGCGACGGTGACATTGGCTTCTGCTTCATTCAACTGGGTGCGCGCGGTGTCGTAATCCTGACGGCTAACGTAGTTGGTCTTCAGCAACGATGCCTGGCGGTTAAAGGTGATGCGGGCATTGCTGGCGGTAGAGAGCGCTTTCGCCAGCGAGCCTTTGGCGGAGTTTAGCTCGGCCTGTAAAGGTGCAGGATCAATCTGATACAGCGAATCGCCCTGGTTCACTTTATCGCCTTCGATAAAGTTGCGTTTAATGATAATACCGCCCACCTGGGGACGTATCTCGGCAACTTCATAAGGAACGGTTCTACCGGGCAATTCGCTCAACACATTGACCGAACCGGGGGAGAGTGTGACGACACCGACCTCAGGCGTCATGGCGGCGGCGTTTTCCGCCGATTTGTCATCGCAGGCGGTGAGCATCGCGCCGCAGAATAACAACGGTATTAACAGCTTTCTTCTTCTGTTCATTTTAGTCCCTGAAAATTCTTGAGAAATAACGGTTCTTTAAATTGCGCGCGAGGAGAGATATGAGGGATTTACAGACCAGCGGCATAGTGGGGTTGTCAGCCAGTAAGGTGGGATACAGGTATAGTGATCGACATGGTGAGGTCAACGACAAAAAAAATGTTGCCGTTCTGCCAACAGTTCCTGCCAGCATTCGGGCAACGAAGGGTTCTACTGGTGGATACACATACCAGGGGAATAAAGTCGTTTTAGCCTCTCCTTTAGTAATCACCGGGGGTAATGAAATCAGCATCTGCATCCCTCGTCATGCCAGCCATCAATTTCAGTTGCTTATGTCCTGACTAAAAATAAGATGTGATACCCAGGGTGACGATGTCGCTCATACGTCTTAGTTTCAGCTTGTACATAATGTTGAATTTCTGAATCTTTAATGTTTGTTGCGAAATATTGAGCGTCGACGTGATATTGCTTTCATTTTTATTTTTCAGAATCAGTTGCATAATTTTGAACTGATTATGTGAAAAACATAATTGTGAATTCTTATGGGGCAAGTGTTTACCATAAGTAATCTCAAGAAGATTTTTGATACTTTCTTTGCGGCTAACAAAATAAATAGGCGCTTTAGCTTTTAGTTTACTGATGTGATAAGGTGCCAAAACAATAATTCTCTCGGCATCTAATTTCTCCAGAAATTTAATCGCTTCTTCATCAAGGATATGATTGTGATAGGTATCAATGATAACCTTGAAGGGTTTATTGCCTACTTTTTTGATCTCTGACAGGGAATTGATTTTTATCATTTCGTGATTATCTTTCAACTGCCAAAAGCCCTGTAAAAGAAAAGAATCTTTCGTCATGAGAAAAATCATAACTTGCTCCTTAGCCGTTATCGTTTCGAACATGTCATCCTTTTCATTATTTACATCCTTGTCCGAATCGTTGTTCAATATAGTAAACGCCTATAAGAACTTTGCCCTTCGTGAACTAATACGTCTATTAACACTAATCAATACTTCAGATTTATCCATCACGCACTCCATATATTGATCCTAAGTAAGATTCCTGGTTGTTATCAGTTTGTAAACAGTAAACAAAAAGTTAACGTTTGCGGATTACTGCCCAAGAATAAGTTATCAATAACCAGTTTGTGATCTCTGAAGAATATTACTAAAGTTAAAATGTAATCCGATTTAAATATCGAGTCTCCTTGTTTCGACTTAAGCTGGCAATTGGATTGCCAGCTTTCTTTTAACGCATTGAAATTACCTGAGTAAATAACGCATTCATGTCTTCAGGTTTTTATATAGCGTCTGGAGACACGGATATTTATGCAATGTAATCAATGCCAGTTGCAAAAAAATGAACCCGGATTACTTATTTAACCGCCCATAGCATCAACGCTTACGGAACTCTTTGTTCACTTTCCCACTGCACTTTTAAAACATTAAACCTGACTACGGAAAATATCAGCCATGATAATGTTTGAAATGGCTAATTTGCCATGGAGTGAAAAAAATTAGATGAAATTCAGTAGGTTGAAATAATCACTAGCAGGTAATTATTTCAATGATAGTGCGCAATTGATCTACAACGCTGCGTAGCGGAGAGAGTATTAATCGGATCATAGTCACATCAAGTGACTATGATCCGGGTGACAACCGGGATAATTATTGCTGCTTAACGAACAAACTGGCGAAGCTGAACAGGCTGGCGGCGCTAAATATCAGTTCAATTCCCACCAGTGTGGAAACCAGCGTTACAGACACCATCGGCGTTGCACCAAGGAATATCCAGGCAATGACGATATCCAGCACACCAATAACGAGCTGTAGCCAGCTGCCTTTCATTGAACGCTGACGATACCAACTCATCAGGCGAATAACCCCTGCAACACAGAACAAACCGGCAATAAATGCCGCAATGGCAAAAATGCCCAGCTCCGGTGCGCGGATGAAGAAATAGCCGATCAATAAATAGGCGACTGCGACGAGGAAACCGGATAATACCGGCCAGAAATTATGACTGCGGTTGCTGAATAACCCGACAATAAGCGCAATGCCCGAGCAGATTAATAATGCACCCACTACTGTGCTTAAAATATCGCCAGAGACGAACGGGAAACTGATACACAGCAACCCGACGATAAACAACAGCACGGCAATAAACTGGATTGCTCTGCGATGTTTTTTAAGCATCTCCAGATCAAACTTCAAAATTGTTGCCTTATCTATATATAACATAGAACCACCCTATAAAATTAAGAAGAAAATCCCCTGCTATCAATCTATGCCAAAAACGCGTCTAAGAATGCAGTCGATTTAATAAAAATTTCCTAATTACAGTATCTGATGCATCTGTAACTCATTGTATTGAAATAAAAATATCTGATTTTGATATTTTCTATCAACATGACATATACAGAAAACCAGGTTATAACCTCAGTGTCGAAATTGATTCGTGACGGCTCTTTCACTTTATAGTTGAGGATATTACGATGAAAAAAGTATTAGGCGTTATTCTTGGTGGTCTGCTTCTTCTGCCAGTTGTAAGCAATGCAGCGGATGCGCAAAAAGCAGCTGATAACAAAACCGGTCAACTCTGGACCTGTGAAGATTTCGGCTGTGGACGATCCTTCCAGCCAACTGCAGTTGGTTTTTGCTGAAGCGCTGAACAACAAAGATAAACCAGAAGATGCGGTTTTAGATGTTCAGGGTATTGCAACCGTAACCCCAGCTATCGTTCAGGCTTGTACTCAGGATAAACAAGCCAACTTTAAAGATAAAGTTAAAGGCGAATGGGACAAAATTAAGAAAGATATGTAATTCCGGGAATGCGTTACATCGTACTTCCTTGCATATTGAACAGGCCGGAATATCTTCTTTAAAAGCAACTATTCCTCCTGTTCATATATAATCTCTATATTGAATGGGTTACAAAATGAATATTTCATCTCTCCGTAAAGCGTTTATTTTTATGGGCGCTGTAGCGGCTTTGTCACTGGTGAACGCACAATCTGCGCTGGCAGCCAATGAATCCGCTAAAGATATGACCTGCCAGGAATTTATTGATCTGAATCCAAAAGCAATGACCCCGGTTGCATGGTGGATGCTGCATGAAGAAACAGTATATAAAGGTGGCGATACCGTTACTTTAAATGAAACCGATCTCACTCAAATTCCTAAAGTGATCGAATACTGTAAGAAAAACCCGCAGAAAAATTTGTATACCTTCAAAAATCAAGCATCTAATGACTTGCCGAATTAATGAGGTACAAGTAAAAAGGAGTAGCAAGTTGAGCCATCTTGCTGCTCCTTTTTGCATTTTTATATGACAGCAGAATTTATTATACGTCTTATACTCGCGGCAATTGCCTGTGGCGCTATTGGCATGGAAAGGCAAATGCGCGGCAAAGGAGCAGGGTTACGCACACATGTATTAATTGGCATGGGAAGCGCCCTGTTTATGATTGTTTCGAAATATGGTTTTGCTGACGTGCTGTCTTTAGATCACGTCGGACTCGACCCCAGCCGTATTGCTGCTCAGGTGGTGACGGGCGTCGGGTTTATCGGTGCAGGTAACATTCTCGTTCGTAACCAAAATATTGTAGGTCTGACGACGGCAGCGGATATCTGGGTGACCGCCGCCATAGGTATGGTTATTGGCAGCGGTATGTACGAACTGGGTATTTATGGTTCAGTGATGACCTTGTTGGTGCTGGAAGTCTTCCATCAATTAACCTTCCGCCTGATGAACAAAAATTACCATTTACAGCTGACATTACTGAACGGTAATACGGTATCAATGCTCGACTGGTTTAAGCAGCAAAAAATAAAAACGGATTTAGTTTCGTTGCAGGAAAATGAAGATCATGAAGTGGTCGCCATTGATATCCAGCTTCATGCCACAACGTCGATAGAAGACCTGTTGCGATTATTAAAAGGTATGGCAGGGGTGAAAGGCGTTTCAATTAGCTAATCTGTGTGGCAGCGTAGCCAGACTCACCGTAAGCCTGAAATTCACACCAGATAATCAATATGCTGATGGCGTACCAGCTCATTGATCCGCTTAAGATTGAGGATCATCATGATATTGTGTTTATGGCAGTAGAACGTTTTTAGCGATATTTTCAGTTTCTCCAGAATATCTTCCGTTGTCATTTGATTCGCAATGCAGCTCAGAACCTGATGTTGCTTGCGCGAAAGTGACACAGCCGCTTCAGGCACAGAGCAGTAACTGCCATTGATGAGTGCGACAAAATCAATGATAGTGATAGTCCGCGGAACAAAGGTCACCGGCACTTTCCCCAGGCAGCGTTTAATATTAAAGGGGGAGAAAATAATCACATGGACAGGTTTTAATCGTTCAATTTGAGTGAGAAAATTAGAATGAAATACATTATTCATTAATGTATCAATAATGACGAAGGCATTCTGATGCAACATTACGTCGATCTCTTCTTCGTTCTGTATATGAACGACATTACCTTTACTCAGAATGTTTTTCATCGCGGTGAAGAACATCGTATCCCTGGTAATTATAAGAAACATAACCGACTCCTGGTGCGGACATTAACTTTATAATCAGTTTGCCAAAGGTAATTAACAGGACAGGGCTTATAATAATAATAGTTAGCTTACTGTATATTAATTTTATGTAATACATGATGCAGATGCTGAGAAAGCATCTGCATCTTTCGGTGGTGTTATTTGACCAGCTCAGGTGTTACCTGACTCACCGCATTGGTGTAGTAAGGCGCACCAGCCGGTTCCGGCCAGAATGCACCATAGCCGTAATCCCACAGGTTATAGGTGGTATTAACCACTTCTCTCAAATGCCACACCTGGATGCCCTGCATATTCACTTCCAGGAAGTTATACGGGACTTTATTGATAAAGCCTGGTTGTTCACCCTGAATGGTACCGAGGATGGTAACAAAGTGATTACGATAGTTCACTGGATCAAGGAAGCCGCTTTGTCTGGCGAGCAGTCGGCCCTGATAGTTGGCTTCAATATCAGGCTTCGCATAGCTATCCAACGGTAATACAGCGATTTCTAACAACGTATCCGTTTTGCCATTGATAACGTTGATAACCTTCCCACCAAAGCGCGCTTGTTGACCAACATATAACCCCGGCTGGTTATGAACAGCAACAAAACTTTTTTGAATATCAGGTTGGTTATTGCCTTTGATATTTTGCGGAATTGAACTACATGCGGCAAGCAAAAATGAAAGGCTGAGGATGAGTGCACCTTTTGTCATGTTCATGTTACTATCCTTATCAACAAATATTAAAACCATAATAGATATTTCTTTATAGTTTTCATCTGATTCTGAGGTGATATGCCTGATAGTAACGTAAACCTGTCTGATGTTTATATCCCTTCTGTTTAGTTCAATTCCGTTATTTTGGGGCGTGGTATGAGTATCCATCGCCCAATAATATAACCCTTTGTTTTAAAATTACATAAAATCTATTTTTATTCAATAATTATAAAGTGCTAATAATCAATATTATGGTATTATATTCTGATAATGATTTGATAAGCGAATTCTTTTGCCAGATGGTATTTCTATTTCCACCCCATAATTTATATCTTTTTCATTAGGAAGTGGCTCTTTAAATAAGGCGTGTGTGACATTTTTTTGGGGTTAAGCGTCTCGTATTGAAATACTTCGAACTGATATTCAGACATTTCTGCCCATGTTTGAATTTTATTGTATCGAGAGAGTGTCGCAAAGGCTTTAACTTGCTTATAACATTGTTTTTGGAATTCTTGCTGATATGTTAATATGTCATTGTATGAAAGATTGGTTATCCTAGCCTCTAAAAATTTAATTATTGTCGAAGCAATTTCCGCTTTTGCTCGTAAAAAGTTGTCATTAATGGTTAATAATGTTGAAAATAAACCTTCGATTTGTTTGTCAAGATATTGTCCATCTTTATATAATTTGGGGGTAGGGTGTTCTTTATGTAAAAAATAGTGTCACCTAAATTTGCGTCAGTGAAATTTATATTAAGTAGATCTTCGAAATAAAACCTTGACAAGGTTAGAACGAACCCGGACAGGTTCTGTCCTGTCATATTGAAATCAATAAAGTTGGTTCCGGCAAAGACTTTCATCCTGTTTTTATTTTCACTGTGCTCAATATATAACTTCGTCATTTTTTGATACAGGCTTTGAATATCTTTTATATTAGTTGGTAAGTCAGCTCGTTGTTCAGCAATAAAATTAGTATCTGAAAACATGGTTTGGACACTGAATGTTATGGGTATTCCCTCTTCTACGCTAATTTTAGTTATGATTGCCTTGTCGGGTTTAGGATTAGCGACAACAATGATTCGACATTCAGCACTTTTGTTTTTTTCATATCTAATGTTATTAATCTGATTAAGTATTGATTGTGTCTGTTGCGTAAGTTGTGTCGAACTTATCGTTTCAATGTTAGTAATAAGACTTACAAGTTGAGCCACAACTTTTGAGTAGTCTGCATTTGTATATGTAGTGTTCGTGTGGCACGCATTAATTTGTTGAAGTTGGTGTTGCGCTAAATCATATTGATCAGAGATATATCCTTCTCCAGAGAATGTGGAATTAATGGGTTGTTGTTCTTCCCAATTATCGCAAGGCCACTTCGGTGTGTCTGGCGTTTTAGCATTATCGGTATTTGTTGTGCAGTTATAAATATCGCCGTGATATGTATTTATTATACTTGGGGTAAAGTCAATTGACATAAAATTCCTTATTCATCATTTGTTTTATGCTAAGATGTTTAAATTGGATAATTAGAACAGGAATGGATTTTCTTCTACACACAATAAATATAATGCGTTATATCTTCCTGATATAATTACCTTTAAATTCCCTTTCATTTCCACCCGGTAATATTTGTGTATAAAAAAAGGCAGTGATAGTATCGTAAAGGAAAACGTTAACAACTATCAAAAAGCGCTCATTTTAAAAAGTTATTTTGTTCTCCGATAGTGTGTGAAGTAATATTTTTGTGATGTTTTAGATGTGTAATAATGAACCAGGTTAAAGTGTATTTAAAAATGTGTTGTATTAGCGACTGAAATCTGCCTTTTAAAAAGGAGGAGGGTACTGAGACAAAGAGTCATTGCTTCTCCGATAAAATGTCAGAGAAGCATGATTACGTGGTTATTGTCTGTTGATGACTTGTTGACCGAGCCGTCATCATTCTCAATGCATTAGTTAAATCATTTGTGATTTTTAAGGATTATCCTGTCTATGATTTTCTACTTAGAAGGATATGGCACTAACTATGCATCTTATAGTTTACTGCTGGCATCTATTTAAAATAGCAATTGAGTCAAATAGCCCATCAAGATAGCCATACCTAATATAACCGTCAGGAATGCAGCTATCATCGGCATTCTGAACATTGATTTAAGTAATATCACTTCCGTCAGGCTTGCGCCGGCACTGCCGATGATTAATGCCATTAATGCTCCCAGACCCATTCCTTTTGTCATCAGAACAGATGCCAGAGGGATAACCGCCTCAGCCCGGATATACAGCGGAATACCGACAACGGCGCTTAATGGGATGGCGAAGGGATTATCTGCTCCTGCATGAGCGGCAATCCACGCTGAGGGAATAAAGCCATAAATAAAAGAGCCTATTAATACCCCTAACAAAAGATATGGCAGTACATCTTTAAACTGTTGCAACGCATCTTTGGTGGCTAGTTTTATGGGATTAATACTTGCCACTGCTTTGGTATTGCAACAGTTTACGACGGGTTTCTCAATGGCTTTAGCCGTTGGACTACAGCAACTCACTTCTATTGGCGTATATGTCGTCCCCGGCAAAGTTTTTGCCGACGCTTTGGCTGGAGCACAACAATTTGCTGATGAGCTTTTACTGGCAATGATATGACGTTCAAACCCCAGAGAATCCAGGATAATACTGGCAAGAACGGAGACGCCGGTGGCGATAATCGCGTACAACAAGGTGACTTTCCAACCAAAGGTCACCCACATTAGTCCGACGATAATGGGATTAAGTAATGGTGAAACAAATAAAAAAGTGAGAGTCGGACCAAACCCGGCTTTCGCTGACAACAATCCACGTAGCATGGTATTGTCGAGCAACTACAGAACGGGGTAACGGCCCCAACAGAGCAGCCGGAGATAGCCTCTTTTCTGGCCCCATCATCTGCTGGATTTTATGGTCTGGCACCTTTTGTCTTATCAGGCTGACACCGGCACTAATCACTATAAACAGCAACGAAAGCTCGACGGCGAGAAACACAAACATCTCTGCGGCATCTTGCAGCATCGCAAGCCAACTACTCATACGTAACCTCATTGGATAAATCTATATTTCCAGAATAATCGAAATGAAATTCAGATCAAGATATTTCTGGTATTATCGAAATATCAACCAGACAGAGGGGTGTCATATGCAGTTGGAAGAAGTCGCTAAAGCGCTGAAAGAGCTAGGTCACCCGACCCGTTTGTTCATATTTAAACATCTTGTCAAAGCCGGGGAACAAGGGTTGCCGGTCGGTGAGTTGCAAAAGCAGCTTGGGATACCTGGCTCCACACTCAGCCACCATATATCAGCACTGGTATCGGTAGGACTGGTCAAACAAAACCGTGAGAGTCGGACGCTGATGTGTGTTTCGCAATACGCAATGCTGGAAGCGATAATTGAATTCTTACGCGAGGAGTGCTGCGTAAATAGCAAAATTGCCTGATGCGCTACGCTCTACATATTTCATGCCATATATTGAATTTGCACGGTTTTGTAGGTCGGATAAGACGCGTTAGCGTCGCATCCGACATAAACAAAGCGCACTTTACCAACTATGGGCAGTGGATATCGCCGCTTTATTTCAACCGCTTACCCGCTTCATCAACCACTTTCTCGCCATCTTCCTTGGAGAATGCGCCTTTTTGCGCATCTGGCAGAATTTCCAGCACCACTTCTGAAGGGCGGCACAGGCGAGTTCCCAGCGGCGTCACCACAATCGGGCGATTAATCAGAATCGGGTGCTGAAGCATAAAGTCGATTAACCGATCGTCAGTAAATTTATCTTCTGCAAGGCCCAGTTCCTCATACGGCTCGACGTTTTTACGCAACAGCGCGCGTACGGAAATCCCCATATCGGCAATGAGTTTGACCAGCTCATCGCGCGTTGGCGGTGTTTCCAGATAATAGATAATGGTCGGTTCTGTGCCGCTGTTGCGGATCATCTCCAGCGTATTACGCGACGTGCCGCAGGCCGGGTTGTGATAAATGGTAATGTTGCTCATATCAGTATCTCATTACAAAGTGAAAGAGAGACGTAGCGCCAGCGCAGCCAGCGTCACAAACAGCACAGGCAGGGTCATGATAATCCCTGTACGGAAGTAATATCCCCAGCTGATAGTCATATTCTTCTGCGAAAGTACGTGCAGCCAGAGTAGCGTAGCCAGGCTACCAATTGGGGTAATTTTCGGTCCCAAATCGCAGCCAATCACATTGGCATAAACCATCGCTTCTTTGATAACGCCAGATGCCGTGCTGCCATCAATGGACAACGCGCCAACCAGTACCGTCGGCATATTGTTCATAATAGAAGAGAGGAAGGCGGTGAGGAATCCGGTGCCGAGCGTCGCGGCCCACAGGCCGTTATCCGCCAGCACGTTGAGTACGCCAGAAAGATATTCCGTTAATCCGGCATTGCGCAGGCCATAAACCACCAGATACATGCCGAGCGAGAAGATGACAATCTGCCAGGGGGCACCGCGCAGGACTTTACCCGTATTAATCGCATGACCGCGTTTAGCGACGACAAATAATATCAGCGCGCCCACAGCTGCAATGGCGCTCACCGGAATGCCGAGCGGTTCCAGGACGAAAAATCCCACCAGCAGAAGCAGTAAAACAACCCAGCCAGCTTTGAACGTAGCAGGATCTTTGATCGCTTCTGCGGGAGATTTCAGCAGCGCCATATCGTAGTTCTGCGGAATATCTTTGCGAAAATAGAGATGTAACATCACCAGCGTGGCAACAATCGCGGCGATATCCACCGGCACCATCACCGAGGCGTATTCGCGAAAGCCGAGGCCAAAGAAATCAGCGGAAACGATATTCACCAGGTTGGAGACAATAAGCGGCAGGCTGGCGGTATCGGCAATGAATCCGGCCGCCATCACGAACGCCAGCGTAGTGCCTTTACTGAACCCTAAAGCCAGCAGCATGGCGATGACAATCGGTGTCAAAATAAGCGCCGCGCCATCATTGGCAAACAGGGCGGCAACGGCAGCACCGAGCAGGACAATCCAGGTAAACAGCAAGCGACCACGACCATTACCCCAGCGTGAGACGTGCAGCGCCGCCCATTCAAAAAAGCCGGACTCATCCAGCAGCAGGCTGATGATAATGACGGCGATAAACGCAGCCGTCGCGTTCCAGACGATATTCCACACCACCGGAATATCACCCGGATGGACCACGCCCGTAACTAACGCCAGTACTGCGCCGAGCGTTGCACTCCAGCCGATGCCTAAACCTTTCGGCTGCCAGATAACCAATACGATGGTCAGGACAAAGATAGCGCCTGCCAGTAACATAATGCCTCCCGGATAAAACACATCTGAAAATTCATATGTGTTTAGCTAAATTTTTAACTGCAAATGTTCTTACTGTCCCCGGAACAGTTTTGTCGAGCCAGGTTGCGGACAATCGCCTGAACCTTTTCCTGTTCACATCGCCAGGCCTCATCAATAATTTTCGCCGCCCATGCTGGAATATGCGGTGATAAGCGGTAATGAACCCACTTACCTTGCTTGCGGTCCAGCAATAGCCCGCTTTCACGCAGCAATGCCAGGTGGCGGGAGATCTTGGGCTGCGACTGGTCGAGAGCAGTGCAGAGATCGCAGACGCATAACTCTCCCAGTTCGCTGAGCAGTAAAACGATGCCCAGACGGGTTTCATCAGCAAGAATTTTGAACAATTGGATGGGTAACAGAAATGACATATTGCGCTCCTGATTGTTGCAGGTAGTGTCTCTCTTCGAAGCGGATAAGTCAAAAACATATATGACTTAACGAATGTGTAAGTGCAGAGGAAGGTAATAGGTGTGAATTTTGAGTTGGCTATTCATTTGAAAAGAGGTCTGAATCAGGACGTAAAAAAACCGACTTTGCGTCGGTTTTTTACTTTCCAGCCCTGAGTTGGTGGCTCTGGCTGGAGTGAGAGAGTTCTTATCTAACAGCTCAATACTATTAGCCAGTGGCTAACATTGCAAGAATTAGCGATTTCTTCAGCTGGCGGAGGGGGCACTTCGGTATATATCGCAATGACGATTTATATACTTTCACTGGGTCATCGTCATATTAAGCCTTGTCCGAATCCGGATGTAAAAAAACCGACTTTGCGTCGGTTTTTTACTTTCCAGCCCTGAGTTGGTGGCACTGGCTGGAGTGAGAATGCCATTATCTAACGCATCAATGCTAATACCATACTGAAACTATTGCAAGGACATGCTGGTTTTATAACCTGAATGTACTGTATGATTATCCAGTTAGCTCTGAGGCATTTTCACTCTGGTAATGCGCATAAACGCTTTCAAAGTCCTGGTCAGAAGTACGGGTGGTGCCGTTAACTGATGCTCTGGCCGGAGTGAGAATGCCATTATCTAACAATAGGGCATGCGCCGTGACAGGCAGTGGATGAGTAAGCGGATGCATTCTCACTCCATCGCATGGAGAAAACGGGTGATTGATAAAGCAATCATCGTTCTTGGGGCGTTAATTGCGCTGCTGGAACTGATCCGCTTTCTGCTTCAGCTTCTGAACTGATAGCGGAAACGTAATTAAGGGCTAAGAGCACACTACTCTTAGCCCTTTAACATTTAACGCATTGTCACGAACTCTTCTGCCGCCGTTGGGTGAATGGCGACGGTATTGTCGAAGTCTTTTTTGGTTGCACCCATCTTCAGCGCCACCGCGAAGCCCTGCAACATTTCGTCCATACCAAAGCCAATGCCGTGAATACCGACAATCTTCTCTTCCGATCCAACGCACACCAGCTTCATGCGGCACGGCTGGCGGTGAGTGGTGACGGCGGTATACATCGCGGTGAAAGAGGATTTATACACTTTCACCTGATCGTCGCCATACTGCTCGCGCGCCTGCGGTTCCGTTAAACCAACAGTACCAATCGGCGGATGGCTGAAGACCACGGTCGGAATGTTGCTGTAATCCAGATGCTCATCCGGCTTGTTATTAAACAGGCGTTCAGAGAGACGGCGACCCGCTGCAACTGCCACCGGTGTCAGCTCCACTGCACCCGTGTTATCGCCCACCGCGTAAATACCTTCAATATTGGTGTTTTGATATTTATCGACGACGATATAGCCTTTTTCGTTAGTTTTAACGCCAGCGGCTTCCAGGTTGATGTTGTCATTGGCAGGCTCGCGACCAATCGCCCAAATCAGGCAATCCACCGTTTCACTGCGACCATCTTCCAGCTCCAGCGTCAGGCTACCATCGGCATTTTTCACTACCGCTTTCGGGATGGCGTTGGTGTGCAGCTGCGGGCCTTCGGCGTTCATCACTTCGACCAGCGTTTCGGAAATCATCGGGTCGAAGCTGCGCAGCGGCGCATGTTTACGCACAAACAGATGCGTTTTCGCGCCGAGGCCGTTAATCACGCCCGCCAGCTCAACGGCGATGTAACCCGCGCCAACAACCGCCACGCGCTCTGGCAAAGCAGGAAGGGCGAAGAAGCCATCAGAATCAATACCGTATTCCACGCCCGGAATATCCGGGTGGCTCGGACGACCGCCTGTGGCGATCAGAATATGATCGGCCGTGATGGTTTCGCCGTTTACCTCCAGCGTTTTGGCATCAACGAAGCGGGCAAAGCCTTTGATTACATCAACGTTATTTTTACCGAGCACGTTTTCATAGGAAGTATGAATACGGTCGATATAGGCGGTACGGCTGGCGATCAACGTTTCCCAGTTGAATTTATTGATAGTGGTATCAAAACCATAATCCGGGCCGTACATATGGATCGCTTCACGGATTTGCGCCGCGTGCCACATCACTTTTTTCGGCACACAGCCAACATTTACGCAGGTGCCGCCCAGCTCTTTGGCTTCAATCAGCGCACATTTCTGGCCGTACATAGCCGCGCGGTTGATGGAGGCGATACCGCCGCTGCCGCCGCCGATGGCGATGTAATCATAGTGTTTAGTCATGACAAAGTGTCCTTATCGTTGATTACCGCGATTGTAGCGCGAGACGTAATAGGTGCCAGCAATGGCTGCAATTACTCCGGCACGATCCAGCTTACGGTGGCGTGCCCGGTGCCTGCCGGAACCAGTTTGCTGTGCAGCCACGGCAGCACGTTATTCATCTGCTGTTCCAGTTTCCACGGCGGGTTAATCACAATCATGCCGGAAGCGGTCATGCCACGGCGATCGCTGTCTGGCAGTACCGCCAGTTCAATTTGCAGAATTTTGCGAATACCGGTCGCTTCCAGATCGTGGATCATGCGCTTAATTTGCTGACGCAGCACCACCGGATACCACAGTGCGTAAGTACCAGTGGCGAAACGTTTGTAACCTTCTGCTATCCCGCTGACCACCGCCTGATAGTCGGTTTTCATTTCATACGGCGGGTCGATAAGGATTAAACCACGGCGGGAAACCGGCGGCAGTTTGGCCTTAAGCTGCTGGAAACCATCGGCTTTTTCGACGCGCGCACGGCTGTCTTTCTGAAATTCAGAACGCAGCAACGGGTAATCGCTCGGGTGCAGTTCGGTCAGTTGCAGGCTGTCTTGTTCGCGCAGTAGCTGGCGAGCAATCAATGGCGAACCGGGGTAGTAACGCAACTGACCGCTACGGTTGAAGTGTTTTACCACATTGATGTACGCCTCCAGTTCTGCGGGCAAATCGTCCTGCTGCCAGATACGGGCGATGCCTTCGAGATATTCGCCGGTACGCTCGGCATGTTCGCTGCCTAACTGATAACGCCCGGCCCCTGCGTGGGTGTCGAGATAGAGAAACGGTTTATCTTTCTCTTTCAGCGACTCGATGATCAGGCTCTGAACGGTATGTTTAAGGACGTCGGCGTGGTTGCCAGCGTGAAAGCTGTGGCGATAACTGAGCATGGGTAAAGGTGTTCCGGTAAGTAAAAATCGGCCCGTATTCGGGGCGCACAAAAGCGTATCAGGACAGTATACCGAAAAGAGGCCGCCGCCGCGAAAGCGTAACGTTTCTCATTGAAATTCACTACACTTAACCCCATGCTACACACATTATGTAAAGCGCCTGTTGAGCGCTTCCTTAACCTCTTTAACCAGGACTGCGCGAATGACGAATCCGTTACTGACTCCCTTTGAATTGCCTCCGTTTTCTAAAATTCTCCCGGAACATGTCGTTCCAGCCGTGACTAAGGCGCTGAACGACTGCCGCGAAAATGTGGAGCGCGTAGTAGCGCAAGGAGCACCGTACACCTGGGAAAATCTCTGCCAGCCGTTGGCGGAAGTGGACGATGTGCTGGGGCGTATCTTCTCCCCGGTCAGCCACCTGAACTCGGTGAAAAATAGCCCGGAACTGCGTGAAGCGTACGAACAAACCCTGCCGCTGCTGTCGGAATACAGCACCTGGGTAGGGCAACATGAAGGGCTGTATAAAGCGTATCGCGACCTGCGCGATGGCGATCATTACGCCACGCTGAACACGGCTCAGAAAAAAGCGGTTGATAACGCACTGCGCGACTTCGAACTCTCTGGCATCGGTCTGCCAATAGAGAAACAACAACGCTACGGTGAGATTGCCACTCGTCTTTCCGAGCTGGGCAACCAGTACAGCAACAACGTCCTCGATGCGACGATGGGCTGGACCAAACTCGTTACCGACGAAGCGGAGCTGGCGGGGATGCCTGAAAGCGCGCTGGCTGCGGCAAAAGCCCAGGCCGAAGCGAAAGAGCTGGAAGGCTACCTGCTGACGCTGGATATCCCAAGCTACCTGCCGGTAATGACCTACTGCGACAACCAGGCCTTGCGTGAAGAGATGTATCGCGCTTACAGCACCCGCGCCTCCGATCAAGGCCCGAACGCCGGTAAATGGGATAACAGCAAGGTGATGGAAGAGATCCTCGCTCTGCGTCACGAACTGGCGCAACTGCTGGGCTTTGAAAACTACGCCTTTAAATCCCTTGCCACTAAAATGGCAGAAAACCCGCAGCAGGTGCTGGATTTCTTAACCGATCTGGCAAAACGCGCGCGTCCGCAAGGCGAAAAAGAGCTGGCACAACTGCGCGCCTTTGCCAAAGCCGAATTTGGCGTCGATGAGTTGCAGCCGTGGGATATCGCGTACTACAGCGAAAAACAAAAACAGCACCTCTACAGCATCAGTGACGAACAGCTGCGTCCGTACTTCCCGGAAAACAAAGCGGTTAACGGTTTGTTTGAAGTGGTGAAACGTATTTACGGCATCACCGCTAAAGAGCGTAAAGATGTTGATGTCTGGCACCCGGATGTACGTTTCTTCGAACTGTATGACGAGAACAACGAACTGCGCGGTAGCTTCTACCTCGACCTGTATGCCCGTGAAAACAAGCGCGGCGGGGCGTGGATGGATGACTGCGTAGGCCAGATGCGCAAAGCTGACGGTTCTCTGCAAAAACCGGTCGCGTATCTGACCTGTAACTTTAACCGCCCGGTAAATGGTAAACCGGCGCTGTTTACCCATGACGAAGTGATCACCCTGTTCCACGAGTTCGGTCATGGTCTGCATCATATGCTGACCCGCATCGAAACCGCCGGTGTATCCGGGATCAGTGGGGTGCCGTGGGATGCGGTCGAACTGCCGAGTCAGTTTATGGAAAACTGGTGCTGGGAGCCTGAGGCGCTGGCGTTTATCTCTGGTCACTACGAAACCGGCGAACCGCTGCCGAAAGAGTTGCTGGATAAAATGCTGGCGGCGAAGAACTACCAGGCGGCGCTGTTTATTCTGCGCCAGCTGGAGTTCGGCCTGTTCGATTTCCGCCTCCATGCCGAGTTCCGCCCGGATCAGGGAGCGAAAATCCTCGAAACTCTGGCAGAAATCAAGAAACTGGTTGCCGTAGTACCGTCTCCATCCTGGGGCCGTTTCCCGCACGCTTTCAGCCATATTTTCGCCGGTGGTTATGCCGCAGGTTACTACAGCTACCTGTGGGCTGACGTACTGGCGGCAGATGCTTTCTCGCGCTTTGAGGAAGAGGGCATTTTCAACCGTGAAACCGGGCAGTCGTTCCTCGACAACATTCTGAGCCGTGGCGGTTCAGAAGAGCCGATGGATCTGTTCAAACGCTTCCGTGGTCGTGAACCGCAGCTGGATGCGATGCTGGAGCATTACGGCATTAAGGGCTGATCATTCAGTGAAAATCTGCTTAATTGATGAAACAGGCACCGGAGACGGTGCCTTATCTGTTCTGGCGGTCCGCTGGGGGCTGGAGCACGATGAAGACAACCTGATGGCGCTGGTGTTAACGCCGGAACATCTGGAATTGCGCAAGCGTGATGAGCCAAAACTTGGCGGCATCTTTGTTGATTTTGTTGGCGGAGCGATGGCGCACCGACGCAAATTCGGCGGTGGTCGCGGTGAGGCGGTGGCGAAAGCGGTGGGCATTAAAGGCGATTATTTGCCGGATGTGGTGGATGCCACCGCAGGGCTGGGGCGCGATGCCTTTGTGCTGGCTTCCAGTCGGCTGCCGCGTGCGGATGCTGGAGCGTAATCCAGTCGTTGCCGCATTGCTCGACGACGGCCTGGCGCGTGGTTATGCGGATGCGGAAATCGGCGGCTGGTTGCAGGAGCGGTTGCAGTTAATTCATCGCCTCCAGCCTGACGGCGCTGACTGATATTACCCCGCGCCCGCAGGTGGTTTATCTCGACCCGATGTTCCCGCATAAGCAGAAAAGCGCGCTAGTGAAAAAGAGATGCGTGTCTTCAGTCGCTGGTGGGACCGGATCTTGATGCCGATGGATTACTGGAGCCTGCACGCTTGCTGGCGACCAAACGCGTGGTGGTAAAGCGCCGGACTACGCGCCACCGCTGGCGAATGTCGCCACGCCAAACGCGGTAGTCACTAAAGGGCATAGGTTTGATATTTATGCAGGTACGCCAGTGTAAACCAGGGTAGCGATAACGCTACCTGCTTTCTGCAAGAATAATTAATGGCTTTCCGGCGTCGCAATCATGCGTTTCAGCCACGGCACCATCAACAGCATCACTACTGCAACGCCCAGCGTGACCAGACCAATCTTACCAAACACGTTGGTATAGACGGGCAACGTCTCAAGCGGATCGGTAATGTTGTCCGGCACCGCGGTAAATGTTGCCACATAGCCGCCCAGCAAGAACGCGGCAGCCTGCGTCAGGAACCACATCCCGAGAATAAAGCCCATCAAATGCTGCGGCACCAGGGCAGCAATCATCGCCAGGCCAAGGGCGCTAATAAACAGTTCACCTAAGCTCTGGAATAAGTACACCAGCACGATAAACCATGGCGATGTCAGCCCTTGTGCATCCGCAAACCACATTCCCGCAGCTGCCGCCGTCAAAAAGCCCAGTGAGCACATAAACATGCCGAGAGTAAATTTCATCGGCATCGAGAGGTCTTTGCCTTTGTTACCCAGATGCGTGTAAATGCCTGCCAGTATTGGGCTGGCGAGTACCACCCAGAACGGGTTAAGCGCCTGGAAGCTGACCGGGTTGATGGAAAAACCGAGAATTTCATGATGCACGTTGTTGATGGCAAAGAAGTTCAGCGATGTTGGCATCTGGGCGTAGAGAATGTAAAACACCACCGCTTCGAGCATCAGGACAAAGGCGACAAACATTTTATTGCGCCCGGTTTTATCCAGCTTGAATGCCTGACGAAAGAAGATGATGGTGACGACGATGGAGAGAACAATCAGCACCAGATTGGCGACTTCTACGTTGTGCATCAGCCATGCACATACGAAGATCATCACCACGCTGCCAAGTAATACGTACAACAGTTTGCTGAAGCTCATCGGCTTGAAGTCGGGTTCAGAACCAATGTCTTTCACCATTCCACGACAGGCGATGTAAACCAGTAATGCGATAATTAACCCCGCCCCGCACAGGTTGTAGGTGACTGAATAACCGAATCTATCAGCGATCACAGGGGCCAGCGATAACGCTATCAACGAGCCGATATTGATCGACATATAGAACAGGGTGAATGCGCCATCAAGCCGCGGATCTTTCGGCGGATAGCACTTCGAAAGCAAGCTGGCTGGGTTAGCTTTAAACAGGCCGTTACCGACAGCGATAGTCCCCGGGCGATGAAAATCAGGTCAGGCTTAAGTAGCGACATGCCGGTCATGAAGTAGCCAATCGCCAGCACAAGTGCCCGAGAACAATGGTGCGTTTGGTCCCCAGCAGGTGGTCGCCGACATAGCCGCCAATGGAAATGAGGCCATAGACCAGCGCAGCAAAAGCACCAAAAGTGACAAAAGCCTGCTCTTGCGAGAATCCAAGCTGTTTAACGAAGAAAACCGCCAGTACGCCCTGCACGCCGTAGTAGCCGAATCGCTCCCATAACTCGACAAAAAAGATCATGAAAAATGGGCGAGGTTGCTGCAGCATCCCCATGGGTGTTGTTGTATTCATATTTATTAACCTTCCAATACCATCCTGAAAAGTATGAACGCGTAAGGGATAACGCGCGAAAAAGTTTACATCTGTCAGAGATTCTTAATATTGATGCGGTGAATAGATTAATACACTATTACAACAGAAAATAACCAGCTGATCACACTAATGATGGAAAATATGATGGTGTTAAATGTTGTATTGGCAGGAGATTTTGATTGCGTACGCAGATCGTAGGCCAGATAAGGGGTTTACGCTGCATCAGGTAACAAGGCGCGCCAAAAAGCAAAACGCCCGCATATGCGGGCGTTCAGGAACACGTCGTGGAGGGATGATTATTCTTCTTCGTCGCGCAGCGGAACAATCAGCATATCAACGTGAACGGTGTTGATCAGCTGACGTGCGGAAGACATCAGTTTGCTCCAGAAGTCCTGGTGGTGACCACAAACCACCAGATCCATATCGTATTTCTTGATTGCATCGACCAGAACCTGGCCCAGGTCGCCGCTGCCGCTCAGGGTTTCAGTGATTGGGTAGCCTGCATTAGTGGAAAGCTCGGTCAGCGCATGTGTCTCTTCAGAGATGCGTTTCTGCATATCACCCAGATTCACATCAATAAGCCCGGTGTATAGGTCAGAGTAGTTTACATCTACGTGGATCAGAGAAACTTCGCATTGTAGGGCGAGCCATAGAGACTCCGCTTTCTCTACCAGAACTTTGCTTTCCGGGAGAGATCGACTGCGATGAGAATGTGTTTTAAGCCATAGTGTTACTCCTTCCATAAAGTTGTCGATGACTGGCCAGCTAGCGTTTCTTGTGCCGTTACGTCACCCGCGTCCTGCGAACTACGTGCGCGGGGCTAACCCAGCCGTAAAGATTCAGTGTTAAGACCATCCTTACCTTATAGCGACCCGGATGATCCGTCAATCCGCCTTGCTTACCCGTTAGATAAACAAATTTTCGACATGAATATATTGATAGTGGTTAACCTTCTGGAAAAAAAACAACCTGATCTCCTACACTATCTATAGAGCCGCTCGGATGTTGGTCACCACAAAGCGGTTTCTCCAGGACGGTGTTAACTGATTGGCAGCGTATCGGGAGCGGTAGCCCCGGGTGGAACTCCCGGGCAGGTCGCCGGGGAGGAGGTATGATAAGCACCGTCGCATTATTTTGGGCTTTATGTGTCGTTTGCATTGTTAACATGGCGCGCTATTTCTCATCACTACGCGCGTTGTTAGTGGTACTGCGTAACTGCGATCCATTGCTCTATCAATATGTTGATGGAGGGGGCTTTTTTACCTCACATGGCCAACCCAACAAACAGGTGCGTCTCGTTTGGTATATCTATGCCCAACGTTATCGCGATCATCACGATGATGAATTTATTCGCCGCTGTGAGCGGGTGCGTCGGCAGTTTATTCTGACCAGCGCATTGTGTGGTCTGGTGGTGGTCAGCCTGATTGCATTGATGATTTGGCATTAAGCACTTCAGCAATAATAACGCATAAAAAAAGCGGGCCAGTAAACTGACCCGCTCGTTTTGGTGTGTACGATTACAGGAACTGCAAGGAGAGCCAGTACAGCCCGCCGGAAAGCAGTACCGCAGCCGGAAGGGTAAACACCCAGGCCATCAGAATGCTGGTCACGGTTTTACGCTGTAAGCCGCCACCATCTACCACCATCGTCCCCGCGACAGAAGAGGAGAGTACGTGAGTAGTGGAAACCGGCATCCCGGTATAACTCGCCAGGCCGATAGACACTGCCGCCGTCATCTGGGCAGACATCCCCTGAGCGTAGGTCATGCCTTTCTTACCGATTTTCTCACCGATAGTCGTTGCCACACGGCGCCAGCCAATCATCGTACCGATACCTAACGCCAGCGCGACCGCCATGATGATCCACACCGGTGCATACTCGATGGTGCTAAGCATGTCAGACTTCAGTTTCTTCAACAGGCGCTGATCGTCAGCACTCACGCCAGGCATCTTCACCACTTTGTCGATAGTGTCAGAAACGCACAGCATAATGCGGCGCATCTGGCTACGTTGATCAAGCGACAGCTTGTCGTAGCTTTCCACATCGGTGGTCAACATACCTTTCAGGCGGTTGAGCGCGTTAATGGTATTCGACGGATGGCAGTGGAACTCCGCAGGTTGCGTTGCGCCAGCTTCCGGAGCCGGTACTAACTGATCAGCACCGGTAGCCTGTTTGAGCAGCGCAGGATGCTGCTCAAAGTAAGCTTCGACGTTGTTGATGGCATCACGGGTACGGGTGATTTCGTAGCCAGTGGCATTCATGTTCACCACGAAGCCTGCTGGCGCGACGCCAATCAATACCAACATAACCAGACCAATGCCTTTCTGACCATCGTTCGCGCCGTGCGAAAACGCCACGCCGATAGCGGAAAGGATCAGCGCGATACGCGTCCAGAACGGCGGCTTTTTCTTGCCGTCTTTCTTTTCACGCTCCGCTGGGGTCAGGTGGATACGGGCGCGTTTCTTGGTGCCGCTCCAGTAGCGACGCAGCAAGAAAATCAGACCGCCAGCAAACACCAGGCCGACAATAGGGGAAACGATCAGAGAACCGAAAATACTTAATACTTTCGGGATATTGAGTGCATCCACCACTGACGTCCCGGTCATCAACGCATTGGTTAAACCAATCCCGATGATCGCGCCAATCAGCGTATGAGAGCTGGATGCAGGTAAACCAAAGTACCAGGTACCCAGGTTCCAGATAATCGCCGCCAGCAACATAGAGAACACCATGGCAAGGCCATGAGACGATCCCATATTAAGCAGCAGATCCGTCGGCAGCATATGCACAATGGCATAGGCAACACTCAGACCACCCAGCAAAACACCCAAAAAGTTGAACACCGCCGCCATAACCACGGCGAGCTGAGAACGCATCGCGCGGGTATAGATAACGGTTGCCACGGCGTTGGCTGTGTCATGGAAACCATTGATGGCTTCGTAGAACAGCACAAAAGCCAGTGCAAGCAATAATAACAGCCCGGTATGCAAATCCAGGCCAGCAAACAAATGTAGCATAGGACGTTACGCCATTTTGAGGACATGAACGCGGCGCATTATCAGTGACTTTCGCGGCGCGGGCAAAGTGAAATATAGACTTTTTTTGATTTGCCTCCTGTATGGATTTCACTCAAAAAATAATTATCTTATATAATTCAGGCAAATACTTCCTTTTAGTAATATTGATGCTGGTGCGACCACTGAGGAATCTTTACAATTCACGCCCGTTTTTTCTAAGAGGAGCGCAACGTGGAAAGGTTTGATGCCATTATTATAGGCGCTGGTGCGGCGGGTATGTTCTGTTCTGCGCTGGCAGGTCAGGCAGGACGCCGGGTTCTGCTGATCGATAATGGTAAAAAACCGGCGCAAAATCCTTATGTCTGGCGGTGGGCGCTGCAACTTTACCAACCTTTATGTCGAACCAGGCGCTTATCTGAGCCAGAATCCGCATTTTTGTAAGTCTGCACTCGCGCGTTTTACCCAGTGGGATTTCATTGATCTGGTCAATAAACACGGCATCGCCTGGCACGAGAAAACGTTAGGACAACTCTTCTGCGATGACTCCGCGCAGCAGATTGTCGACATGCTGGTGGATGAGTGCGAGAAGGGCAATGTAACCTTCAGATTGCGTAGCGAAGTGCTGAGTGTGGCGAAGGATGAAACAGGCTTCACGCTTGAACTGAACGGCATGACTGTCGGTTGCGAAAAGCTGGTCATCGCGACCGGTGGGCTGTCAATGCCGGGGCTGGGCGCGTCGCCGTTTGGTTATAAGATTGCCGAACAATTTGGCCTCAACGTGCTGCCGACCCGCGCGGGTCTGGTGCCATTCACTCTGCATAAACCGTTGCTCGAAGAGTTACAGGTGCTGGCGGGCGTGGCGGTGCCTTCCGTGATTACCGCTGAAAACGGCATCGTTTTCCGTGAGAACTTACTCTTCACCCATCGCGGCTTGTCTGGACCGGCGGTGTTGCAGATTTCCAGCTACTGGCAACCGGGTGAATTTGTCAGTATCAATCTGCTACCGGATGTGGATCTCGAAACCTTCCTGAATGAGCAGCGTAACGCACATCCGAATCAGAGCCTGAAAAACACACTGGCGGTTCATCTACCGAAGCGGTTGGTTGAACGCTTACAGCAACTCGGGCAAATCCCGGATGTTTCGCTAAAACAGCTCAACGTGCGTGACCAACAGGCACTGATTAGCACATTGACCGACTGGCGCGTACAACCCAACGGCACTGAAGGCTATCGCACTGCCGAAGTGACGCTCGGCGGTGTGGACACCAACGAACTCTCTTCACGGACGATGGAAGCGCGCAAAGTGCCTGGGCTGTACTTCATCGGCGAAGTGATGGACGTCACCGGCTGGCTGGGGGGCTATAACTTCCAGTGGGCGTGGTCGAGTGCGTGGGCTTGTGCGCAGGATTTGATTGCAGCAAAGTCGTCCTGACCTATTTCCTAAAGATGAAAATTATTAGAGTCGCATTAAAAATGAGCTAATTTTGATAGTGGCTATCTTGTGATTATTTTCTAATGAGCCCGTGAGCTGAAACCCTCCATGCTTAATATAAGGTGGAGGGAAAGGTGATTGAAAACTCACCCAGTGGCCAGATCTTTATGAAATATGAACAGGTTGAAAAAAACAGTAACTTTGCTGTTTTTTATACTTAACCACTATGCATTAATGCTGCGTTATTTCATGATGCCTAAGAAAAACCAGCGTTACGCAAATGGTCAACGCTGGTTTTATCCGGTACGTTGCAATTATTTTTTAGCAGAACCCGCTTCTAATATTGAAACGATTGAGAACAACGTAAAGCATACCGCTCCCAAACCGACCAGAACTCGCGAAGGAATAAAATATCCCATGTCGGTCTGCGCCATTTCCGCAAGAAACGATGCCAGGAAAAGGCAAAACAGGCAGGTGAAGACGGGTATCATCGGTATTCTGTTGGCTAACGAACAGGTACGTCTCCAGACCAGTGCCAGTAGCCTTTGAGAATATGCTGTAACAGATCATTCCGAGGCAAATAAGAATAATGCCGGGAGCCAGTCGGGCGCTTGCATCGGAACTGACTAAGACGTATATCCCCTGCAGTACCGTGATTGAGCCGAGAAAAATAACCCAATAACACCACAGCCAGTGTTCTTTAGTTGAAAACGTATTACGTGTTTGATGGACAATTGTGGCAACAAGGCCAATTAGACAGGCACAGATTGCGGTTAACCCAAGCAATACGTGACCCGCGACATAATGCGGAGTTATGTCAGCACTACGTAACAGCGTAATAGACCAAATGAAACCGAGCAGGGTGAGTAAAACGGGAACGGCAATGAGGCAATTACCGATTAATGAAGAATAAGCCTGTACCGGCGTTCCATCGCTCTTGCTCCCCGCTGCATTTTTGGGAATGAGCAGAAAGTGACCGGATGACGCTGCCACCGTCGATACACAGGCGGCAATCATACCAACGCCGAAAATAACATGGCCGGCGACAAACTCGTCTGCCATCACATCATTGCCTGCTAACAGTGCCCAACCCCATATCATGGTGATAATTGACCCCGCATAGCCAATAATGGGGAACAATGTATTGTAAAACGTATTAACGCCGCGCGTGAGCTGCGAAATGATAATAAATGCGGTAGTGAATAATGCCAGGCATATGGCCGCCAGAGAAATCAGCACATGACCCGCGACGAAATACTCGCTTTGCCCTGAACTTTCCAGCACAAAGCCACCTAACGCGATGCAAATTAATCCCATAATCAAAGGGATTAATTTGAAAAGCCACCCGATATATATGTTCACTTTAAACTCCTCAGGTATCCCTGCTAATAATGAAATGTGCATTAATGATAATTTCAGCCTGTTAATATAACGACGAGATATCATTAAAGACAAATGCATAGCATAACTATAGCGGGGTTTACTGTGCCGAGTGCCATTTTTTACCGGTTAAAAGGCCATGATAAATAAATATTTATCCTAAGATTAATTCTTATTCTGTTGTTTTTTTTACAATTATCTTCCAGGGATGGATTGTTTTCCATTATTTAGTAAAAGACCGGATAGTCTCGGTGCTTAAAATCATCGAACATATAAGTATTATTGCTTTGTATCATCGTAAATATGTCTTTCAGACATGTATTGTTTATTTTGTTACTAACAAGTAAAAATATTACAGGTTATTTATGAAAGTATTTCACAATATATTTAAGCACTTCTCTTCAAACCATCAAGATAAGCATTCAGATAAAGTTAACAGTCATCAACACCATGGCAAGGTTGATAAAACACATCGTGCAAAGATAGTTGAATTTGATAAACTGGATAATGATTCGCAAATAGATAACGATTTTGGCCTGCATATCATCTATTTCCTGCAACATGGTCACTGGAAGGTAAATGATCGTAGTCACCAGATGGAGAAAGTATGGTTTTATAATAGTGAACCTTCTATAGATATTCAAGAATATAATAGATTCGCCGACAATACTACTGATACGTTTATCTTTACAATTATACCAGACAATAACCATGTGTTAAAATTATCGTCTCCCATTACCGTTACTGTTGAGTGTAAGGGCGGTTATTATTTTATTAATTCCTCTGGAGATAAATCAGATATAATTTATAAAGTTGATGGGCTTTCTATCATAGCGAGAAATTTCTTTACTCTTCTTAGTGGTAATTTCAAACCTGACTGGCGTTGGGATGTCTCTAAAGAGACGTTTACTAAGGAAAAGTTTGATAGCTATGTTAAACCTGTGTTTTCAAAAATAGACTTCTATAAACAGTGTGGTGTGATTAACCCACAAAATGCCAACACGGCTTATTTTGGCGATACAGATGGAAGAGTAGGCGCTGTACTTTATGCATTGCTCGTTTCAGGGCATATAGGCATCAGGGAAAAGGGTTGGAGTTTATTATGTGAATTATTAAAACACGAAAACATGGCTTCATCTGCATACATACATAAAAATAATAAATTGCTCTACAATTTATTAAATACGAGAGACATGATATTGAATGAGTTGCATCAACATGTTTTTTTAAAGGACGATGCGATAACCCCTTGTATCTTCCTTGGGGATCATACAGGCGATAGATTTAGTACTATTTTTGGTGATAAATATATCCTTACTTTGCTAAATTCTATGCGAAATATGGAGGGTAATAAAGATAGCCGTATTAATAAAAATGTCATCGTTCTGGCTGGAAATCATGAAATCAATTTTAATGGTAACTATACTGCATGACTAGAAAATTATAAACTCTCTGCCGGTGATACGTATAACTTAATTAAAACGCTCGATGTTTGTAATTATGACTCAGAAAGGCAAGTTTTAACCAGTCATCACGGAATAATAAGAGATGAAGAAAAAAATGTTATTGTCTCGGTGCTTTGCAGGTTCCATTTAATCAGATGAAAAATCCTACTGATCCTGAGGAATTAGCCAATATTTTTAATAAAAAACATAAAGAACACATGGATGATCCTCTATTCCATCTAATCCGAAGCAATACTTTGAAACCCACACCTGTATATGCTAATTATTTTGATAACACTACTGATTTCAGACCAGCACGTGAACGTATCTTCATATGTGGGGAGACACTCAAAGGTGAAGACCCCAGCAAATACATTAGACAAAAATATGGGCATCATGGGCCCGGGGTAGATCAGAATCAACAATTTGATAATGGTATTATGGGGCTAAATTCCCTGAAGGAAGCACGTGATAAAAATAATAAAATAATTTATTCCTCAGGGCTTAGTTGTTTTCAATCTCATTAAAACTCCATGAATACGGTGGTATGTCTTTTTAATCCTGCCAGTATTTCATAGGTTTTCTTAATCGATTGTAGAGGCATGTTCTGATGACGCCTCTACAATCTTTAGGGACTTTCGCTGCTATGAGATAAGAAATTTCATATTATGCTTTAAGGCTGAATGATTTGTGCAAAATATAATTATTTTCCATCGAACATGAGGTGTATGTCATAAGATTAAATGTTAACTCATGTATTCCCTTCGCGGTGAATAATATGAGGTAAAAGATGAAAATTGGAACTGTGGCAGGCACTAACGGCAGTACAACGACAATCGCAACAACAAAATGATATGGTTCAAGAGCATGTTACTAACTTCACTCAAAGAACTGTTTGGGTATATTGCAAAATGTGGTATAGGTGATGATATATCAAGTATTGCCGGACAATGCTCGGTGAAGTTGTGGAAAAATTGATGATTGGCAAATAGAACGTTTCCAACAATCTATTCGAGATGACAAAATATCATTTACCATACAAACGGATCATTCAGAAAAATATAGTATGCTATCGGGCATGCGCGCTCATATTCTACGTAGGAATAACTGTTATCAGTTTATTGTGACAATTAATAGTAAAAATTACGGTTGCCCTCTTGATGATACCGATATTAATTGGTGCAGCATTGTTTATTTACTTAATAATATGACAGTAAATGATGATGCTAATGATGTTGCAGTTACTGAGTCGTACAAACCCATCTGGAACTGGAAAATATCGCAATTCGATGTATCTGATATTAAATTCGAAACAATGATAAAACCCCAGTTCGCTGACAGAACCTATTTCTCCAATTGTTCACCTGTTGATCCCACAAGTACCAGACCAACCTATTTTGGCGATACCGATGGCTCAGTCGGTGCAGTTTTGTACGCGCTTTTTGCAACGGGACATTTGAGAATCATGGCTGAAGGAGAAAATTTCCTTAGCCAGTTGCTTAATATAGAAGATGAAGTTCTCAACGTATTGCTAAGGGAGAACTTTAATGAGCAACTTGACACTAATGTTAATACAATAATCAGTATTCTGAACAGAAGAGATATAGTTTTAGAAAGTCTTCAGCCTTATTTAGTTATTAATAAAGACGCTGTGACGCCATGTACGTTTCTTGGCGACCAAACCGGCGATCGATTTAGTAATATCTGTGGCGATCAATTTATCATCGATTTGTTAAAACGCATAATGAGTATCAATGAAAATGTTCATGTATTAGCTGGAAATCATGAAACGAATTGCAATGGTAACTATATGCAGAACTTCACGCGTATGAAACCACTTGATGAGGATACCTACGCTGGGATAAAAGATTATCCTGTATGTTTCTATGACCCCAAATACAAAATAATGGCAAATCATCATGGGATAACTTTGATGAGCAGCGAAAACGTTACATTATAGGACCGATAACAGTCTCATTGATGAAATCGGACCAATGCTCTCGATCCGGTCGAATTAGCGGCAATTATCAATAAAACATCATGCTATAATTAATGGCAAAAAGTTTAAAACTAGCCGGGCTATCTCTTGTCGATCCTTTAATCGTTATTTTTCTGTTTCGACAGATTACAGACCTAAACTTGAAGCACTATTAGCATGCTCACAAATGTTAGGTATAAATCAAGTTGTTGCACATAACGGAAATGGTGGGAGAGAACGCATAGGTGAAACGGGGACAGTTTTAGGTCTTAACGCCCGTGACAGTAAACATGCTGGAAGAATGTTCAGCATGCATAATTGCCAAATTAACCCTGGTGCAGGGCCTGAGATAACCACTCCCTGGAAGTCTTACCAGCATGAAAAAAACAGAAATGGACTTATGCCTTTGATTAGAAGGCGCACAATGTTACAGCTCTGAACCATAGACAACATGAATATTAATGTTACTATCTGGTTGAGACTGTTGATAAAACGTAAAAAGGAATGCTCTGTTCCTGCAACTGAACAGGCGTGAAACGCTATCCAACAGGATGGATACCGTTTTGTCAGCCAGTTTTATAGATCACACTTATGAGTATGCGTGTTTCATTTACGGCCAGGAATGCTGATGATGACAACATTACTACCCGTTTTCACTAAGCCTTCTCCGTTGGCGCTCAATGCTCTGCGCGCTGGTCGTATTTGTCGTTTCCTTCTTATCCCGGATGGAAGAATCCGCTGAACGTCGTTCGGCGGCAGTTGTAACACGCGTCGTTTGCTTACAGGGATTATGGCGGGCCGATTATGGATAAGAGTAAGCGCCATCTGGCGTGGTGGGTTGTCGGGGCACTGGCGGTGGCTGCCGTCGTGGCGTGGTGGCTGTTGCGCCCGGCGGGTGTGCCGGAAGGCTTTGCTGTCAGCAATGGGCGCATTGAAGCGACGGAAGTGGATATCGCCAGCAAAATTGCCGGGCGTATCGACACCATTCTGGTGAAAGAAGGCCAGTTTGTTCGCGAAGGTGAAGTACTGGCGAAGATGGATACTCGCGTGTTGCAGGAACAGCGACTGGAAGCCATCGCGCAAATCAAAGAGGCACAAAGCGCCGTTGCCGCCGCGCAGGCTTTGCTGGAGCAACGACAAAGTGAAACTCGTGCCGCACAGTCGCTGGTCAATCAACGCCAGGCCGAACTGGACTCCGTTGCCAAACGTCATACGCGTTCCCGCTCGCTCGCCCAACGAGGGGCTATTTCTGCGCAACAGCTGGATGACGATCGCGCCGCCGCTGAGAGCGCCCGAGCGGCGCTGGAATCGGCAAAAGCTCAGGTTTCTGCTTCTAAAGCCGCTATAGAGGCGGCACGCACCAATATCATTCAGGCGCAAACCCGCGTCGAAGCGGCACAAGCCACTGAACGGCGCATTGCCGCAGATATCGATGACAGCGAACTGAAAGCCCCGCGTGACGGACGCGTGCAGTATCGGGTTGCCGAGCCAGGGGAAGTGCTGGCGGCAGGCGGTCGGGTGCTGAATATGGTCGATCTCAGCGACGTCTATATGACTTTCTTCCTGCCAACCGAACAGGCGGGCACGCTAAAACTGGGCGGTGAAGCACGGCTGATCCTCGATGCCGCGCCAGATCTGCGTATTCCGGCGACCATCAGTTTTGTCGCCAGCGTCGCCCAGTTCACGCCAAAAACCGTCGAAACCAGCGATGAACGGCTGAAACTGATGTTCCGCGTCAAAGCGCGTATCCCACCGGAATTACTCCAGCAGCATCTGGAATATGTCAAAACCGGTTTACCGGGCGTAGCGTGGGTGCGGGTGAATGAAGAACTTCCGTGGCCTGACGACCTCGTGGTGAGGTTGCCGCAATGACACATCTGGAACTGGTTCCCGTCCCGCCTGTCGCGCAACTGGCGGGCGTGAGCCAGCATTATGGAAAAACCGTTGCGCTGAACAATATCACACTCGATATTCCGGCCCGTTGCATGGTCGGGCTGATTGGCCCGGACGGCGTCGGGAAGTCGAGCTTGTTGTCGTTGATTTCCGGTGCCCGCGTCATTGAGCAGGGCAATGTGATGGTGCTGGGCGGCGATATGCGCGACCCGAAGCATCGCCGCGACGTCTGCCCGCGCATTGCCTGGATGCCGCAGGGGCTGGGCAAAAATCTCTACCACACCTTGTCGGTGTATGAAAACGTCGATTTTTTCGCCCGCCTGTTCGGTCACGACAAAGCGGAGCGGGAAGTGCGAATTAATGAGTTGCTGACCAGCACCGGGTTAGCACCGTTTCGCGATCGTCCGGCAGGTAAACTCTCCGGCGGGATGAAGCAAAAACTTGGGCTGTGCTGCGCGTTAATCCACGACCCGGAACTGTTGATCCTTGATGAGCCAACAACGGGGGTTGACCCGCTCTCCCGCTCCCAGTTCTGGGATCTGATCGACAGTATTCGCCAGCGGCAGAGCAATATGAGCGTGCTGGTCGCCACCGCCTATATGGAAGAGGCCGAACGCTTCGACTGGCTGGTAGCGATGAATGCCGGAGAAGTGCTGGCAACTGGCAGCGCCGAAGAGCTACGGCAGCAAACGCAAAGCGCTACGCTGGAAGAAGCATTTATAAATCTGTTACCGCAAGCGCAACGCCAGGCGCATCAGGCGGTAGTGATCCCACCGTATCAACCTGAAAACGCAGAGATTGCCATCGAAGCGCGCGATCTGACCATGCGTTTTGGTTCCTTCGTTGCCGTTGATCACGTTAATTTCCGCATTCCACGCGGGGAGATTTTTGGTTTTCTTGGTTCGAACGGCTGCGGTAAATCCACCACCATGAAAATGCTCACCGGACTGCTGCCCGCCAGCGAAGGTGAGGCGTGGCTGTTCGGGCAACCGGTTGATCCAAAAGATATCGATACCCGCCGTCGGGTGGGCTATATGTCGCAGGCGTTTTCGCTCTATAACGAACTCACCGTGCGGCAAAACCTTGAGTTACATGCCCGTTTGTTTCACATCCCGGAAGCGGAAATTCCCGCAAGAGTGGCTGAAATGAGCGAGCGTTTTAAGCTCAACGACGTTGAAGATATTCTGCCGGAGTCATTGCCGCTCGGCATTCGCCAGCGGCTTTCGCTGGCGGTGGCGGTGATTCATCGCCCGGAGATGTTAATCCTCGATGAACCTACTTCTGGCGTCGATCCGGTGGCGAGGGATATGTTCTGGCAGTTGATGGTCGATCTCTCGCGCCAGGACAAAGTAACCATTTTTATCTCCACCCACTTTATGAACGAAGCGGAACGTTGCGACCGCATCTCACTGATGCACGCCGGAAAAGTGCTTGCCAGCGGTACACCGCAGGAACTGGTTGAGAAACGCGGAGCCGCCAGTCTGGAAGAGGCATTTATCGCCTATTTGCAGGAAGCGGCAGGGCAGAGCAACGAAGCCGAAGCGCCGCCCGTGGTACACGACACCACCCACGCGCCGCGTCAGGGATTTAGCCTGCGCCGTCTGTTTAGCTACAGCCGCCGCGAAGCGCTGGAACTGCGACGCGATCCAGTACGTTCGACGCTGGCGCTGATGGGAACGGTGATCCTGATGCTGATAATGGGTTACGGCATCAGTATGGATGTGGAAAACCTGCGCTTTGCTGTGCTCGACCGCGACCAGACCGTCAGTAGCCAGGCGTGGACGCTCAATCTCTCCGGTTCCCGTTACTTTATCGAACAGCCGCCGCTCACCAGTTATGACGAGCTTGATCGTCGGATGCGTGCGGGCGATATCACGGTGGCGATTGAGATCCCGCCCAATTTCGGGCGCGATATCGCGCGTGGTACGCCTGTGGAACTCGGCGTCTGGATCGACGGAGCGATGCCCAGTCGTGCCGAAACGGTAAAAGGTTACGTGCAGGCAATGCACCAGAGTTGGCTTCAGGATGTGGCGAGCCGACAATCGACACCCGCCAGCCAAAGCGGGCTGATGAACATTGAGACGCGTTATCGCTATAACCCGGACGTAAAAAGCCTGCCAGCGATTGTTCCGGCGGTGATCCCGCTTCTGCTGATGATGATCCCGTCAATGCTAAGCGCCCTTAGCGTGGTGCGGGAAAAAGAGCTAGGGTCGATTATCAACCTTTACGTGACCCCCACCACCCGTAGCGAATTTTTGCTTGGCAAACAGCTGCCGTACATCGCGCTGGGGATGCTGAACTTTTTCCTGCTCTGCGGCCTGTCGGTGTTTGTGTTTGGCGTACCGCATAAAGGCAGTTTCCTGACGCTCACCCTGGCGGCGCTGCTGTATATCATCATTGCCACCGGAATGGGGCTGCTGATCTCCACCTTTATGAAAAGCCAGATTGCCGCCATTTTCGGAACGGCGATTATCACATTGATCCCGGCGACACAGTTTTCCGGGATGATCGATCCGGTAGCTTCGCTGGAAGGGCCTGGACGTTGGATCGGCGAGGTTTACCCGACCAGTCATTTTCTGACTATCGCCCGCGGAACGTTCTCGAAAGCGCTGGATCTGACTGATTTGTGGCAACTTTTTATCCCGTTGCTGATAGCCATCCCGCTGGTGATGGGCTTAAGTATCCTGCTGCTGAAAAAACAGGAGGGATGATGCGCCATTTACGCAATATTTTTAATCTGGGTATCAAAGAGTTGCGCAGTCTGCTCGGTGATAAAGCGATGCTGACGCTGATTGTCTTCTCGTTTACGGTGTCGGTGTATTCGTCAGCGACCGTTACGCCAGGATCGTTGAACCTCGCGCCGATCGCCATTGCCGATATGGATCAATCGCAGTTATCGAACCGGATCGTTAACAGCTTCTATCGCCCGTGGTTTTTGCCACCGGAGATGATCACCGCCGATGAGATGGATGCCGGACTGGACGCCGGGCGTTATACCTTTGCGATAAATATTCCGCCTAATTTTCAGCGTGATGTCCTCGCCGGACGCCAGCCGGATATTCAGGTGAACGTCGATGCCACGCGCATGAGCCAGGCATTTACCGGCAAATGGGTATATCCAGAATATTATCAACGGTGAAGTGAACAGCTTTGTCGCGCTACCGTGATAACAGCGAACCGTTGGTATCGCTGGAAACCCGGATGCGCTTTAACCCGAACCTTGATCCCGCGTGGTTTGGCGGGGTGATGGCAATCATCAACAACATTACCATGCTGGCGATTGTATTGACCGGATCGGCGCTGATCCGCGAGCGTGAACACGGCACGGTGGAACACTTGTTGGTGATGCCGATAACGCCGTTTGAGATCATGATGGCAAAGGTCTGGTCGATGGGGCTGGTGGTGCTGGTGGTGTCGGGATTATCACTGGTGCTGATGGTGAAAGGCGTGCTGGGTGTACCGATTGAAGGCTCGATCCCGCTGTTTATGCTGGGCGTGGCGTCAGTCTGTTTGCCACCACGTCAATCGGCATTTTTATGGGGACGATAGCGCGTTCAATGCCGCAACTGGGGCTGCTGGTGATTCTGGTGCTGCTGCCGCTGCAAATGCTTTCCGGTGGATCCACGCCGCGCGAAAGTATGCCGCAGATGGTGCAGGACATTATGCTGACCATGCCGACGACACACTTTGTTAGCCTCGCGCAGGCCATTCTCTACCGGGGTGCCGGATTCGAAATCGTCTGGCCGCAGTTCCTGACGCTGATGGCAATTGGCGGCGCGTTTTTCACCATCGCGCTGCTGCGATTCAGGAAGACGATTGGGACAATGGCGTAAGGAAGGGAAACTTGACTTCATACTGTGATGTCATAAAGTGAAGTCATAAGGGAATGTCATGTAAACACAGGTACAGGCTTTACGAAAGAAACAAAAAAACACACTGGATCAGCTATTTAAATCACCTTTACCTCAAGGAATCAAATGGACTGATATAGAATCTCTGGTTAAAGCGTTAGGCGGAGAAATTAAGGAAGGTAGGGGGTCGCGTTGCAAGTTCATACTAAATATGAGCGTTGCGTGTTTCCATCGGCCTCATCCGTCGCCAGATACCGATAAAGGCGCTGTAGAAAGCGTGCGTGACTGGTTACTAAGTATAGGGGTAAAACCATGATCAAACTGAAGACGCCAAACTCTATGGAGATTGCCGGGCAACCTGCAGTTATCACTTACGTGCCAGAACTGAATGCATTTCGTGGCAAATTCCTGGGCTTGTCAGGTTATTGTGATTTTGTCTCTGACAGCATTCAGGGGCTGCAAAAAGAAGGGGAACTTTCCCTGCGAGAGTATCTTGAGGATTGTAAAGCTGCGGGTATTGAGCCGTATGCGCGTACAGAAAAGATTAAGACCTTTACGTTACGCTATCCAGAATCGCTGAGTGAACGCCTTAATAATGCGGCTGCGCAGCAACAAGTCTCTGTTAATACCTATATTATTGAAACACTGAATGAGCGTTTGAATCATTTATAAATTTTAGCGGCGTACATTACGCAGAATATCTGCCTTTACAGGATCTATCTATGCAACTGAACTTAATTTTATAAATTAAGTTCAGTTAATATCTTTTCTTTCCTCGTTTCAGAAATAACTCAATCTTCCTTCGGCAAGCACTGCAAATGCCCGTGCCGCACGCCGCGCTGGGCGATAACGTCATCGGCAAAATGCTGCACGTCGCCCATATCACCTTTCAGCACGGCGATTTCCAGACAGTCGTCGTGATTGATATGCACATGCAGCGTGGCGACGGAGAGATCGTGGTGATGGTGCTGGGTGGAGACAATGCGGCTGGCTAAGTCGCGTTTTTCGTGTTCATACACATAGGAGAGCACCGCGAAACCTTGCGTGCCGTGCTGCTGAGTGGCCTCCTGGGCCAGAGCGCTACGCAGAATATCGCGGATAGCTTCGGAACGATTGTTATAACCACGACGCTGGCTCAGGCTGTCCAGCGTCTCCAGTAAATCGTCATCAAGCGTGATGGTGACTCGTTGCATTTGCGTTAAACCTTTTCTGTGGTGCGACGGCGCACGGGGAATGCGGGTAATACCGCGTTTTGTAGCACACGTCCGGCGTCAGAGGAAAAGGTTAATTTATCTCCCACCACCTGGGTTTCGACGATTTGTCCGTTGTCCATCACCATCACCCGCTGACAGAAGCGTTCCACCAGGCGTAAGTCGTGGGTGATGAACAGGCAGGCGGTGCCAAACTGTTGTTGTAGCTTTTTCAGCAGGCGAATGACGCCCGCCTGTAACACGAGATCAAGGTTAGAAACGGCTTCATCCAGAATCAGTAGTTTCGGTTCGACCGCCAGCGCGCGAGCCAGGCAGACGCGCTGGAGCTGGCCGCCGCTTAACTGCGGTGGGCGTTTGTCGAGAACGCTGTCATCGAGATCGACCGCCTTCAGCATTTCGCTGGCGCGCGCCAGTTGTTCGGATTTTTTCAGTGATAGCAGGTGGCGCATCGGTTCACGCAGGATCTCGCGCACGGTTTTGCGCGGATTCACGGCGCTGATGGAGTCCTGAAATACCATCTGAATATCGCGGCGGAACGCATTACGCTGGGCGCGATTGAGTTTCGCCAGCGGTTCGCCGCGCCAGCTAATATTCCCTTGTGAGGGAGACTCTAAGCCTACCAGCAGCCGCGCGAGGGTGCTTTTTCCGCAGCCGCTGCGTCCCAGCAGGGCGACGGTTTCGCCGCTTTTCAGGGTCAGGGAAACGTTATTCAGCACCGCCTGATGTTGATGTTTTCCGCTAAATCCACCGTGGGCATAGTGATGGGAAAGGCCGCAGACGTTAAGTAAGGTCATGATGCCAGCTCCATACCGTAGAGGGCGAGATGAGCGGAAACCAGGCTGCGCGTCACCGTATGTTTGGGGGCGTTAAACAGCGTTTCTACATCGCCCTGTTCGACAATTTTACCTTGTGACATCACCGCCACGTCATCCGCCAGACGCGCCACAACGCCCATATCATGGGTGACCAGCAGCATTCCCGGCGCTTGTTTTTGCATAATGCTTTCCAGCAGATCGAGGATGCGCGCCTGTGCTACCACGTCGAGGTCGGTGGTCGGTTCATCGGCGATGATAAACGGTGATTCACACAGCACCGCCATCGCAATCATCATGCGCTGCAACATGCCGCCGCTCATCTCGAACGGGTACAGCTTCAGCACGCGCGCGGCGTTTTCCAGCCCCACCGCTTCTATGGCAGCGGTAAGCGTAGCGTCATCGGCGGGTTTCCCTAACGCCAGGCAGGTTTCCCGCGCGTGGGTGTGCATGGTGTGCAGTGGATTAAAGGCGCTGCGCGGGTTCTGCATGATGGTGGCAATTTTGATGCCGCGCAGGGCGCAAGGCGAAACCGGTTTGCCATCGGCTAAAATTTCCCCCGCCGTCTGGCGAACGCCAGCGGGCAAAATGCCCAGCGTCGCGGCGCAGGTTAATGATTTCCCGCTGCCGCTACCGCCGACTAACGCCAGCACGCGCCCGCGTTGCAGGGTTAACGATACACCGTGTACCAGCGGCTGCGCGGCCTGTAGCGCGATATTACGTAGTTCAATCTGTTGCGGCATTAGTGTGCGTGCTCCGTCACCAGATGAGGATCCAGATGATCGCGCAGTGCGTCACCCACCAGGTTAAAGGCCATCACGCTGATAAACAGCGCCAGCCCCGGCCAGAACATTTGCAGCGGCTGGGTCCAGATATACTGGCGCGCGTCGTTAATCATCACGCCCCATTCGGCGGTCGGCGCGGTCACACCGAGGCCAAGGAAAGACATCCCCGCGACGTGCAGCATCATATGGCCGATATCCAGCGTTGCCAGCACCAGCAGCGAAGGGATCACCGCGCCTGCCAGATGATCGACAAACACCCGCACATGGCCCGCACCGGAAAGCCGTGACGCCAGCACAAACTCGCGTTGGCGTAGTGAAATCACCAGGCTGCGCACCATGCGTGCATACCACGCCCAGTGCGACAGGGCGATGGCGATAATTACGTTGGTCAGCCCGGTGCCGAGCACGCCAACCATAAAGAACGACAGAATCGAGGTCGGGAAGGTCATAAACATATCGGCGACGCGCATGGTGGCCTGATCAACGCGTCCGCCAATCAGTCCGGCGCTGCCGCCAATCACCAGCCCTAATGTCAGCAGCAGCAGGCAGGCCATTACCGAACCGAGCGACACGCGGGTCGCCGCCATCAGCCGCGAGAAAATATCACGCCCTAAGTGATCGGTGCCCAGCCAGTGCTGCGCATCCGGCGAAAGCAGGCGCGACGGCAGATCAATAGCCTGAGGGTCATACGGCAGCCACCACTGGCTGGTAAGCGCAATCAGCGCCAGCAGGGCGATAATGATCAGCGCCAGGCGTACCGACCAGCGGGAAGAGAGGAAAAAGTTCACGCGTGCGCTCCTTCATGACGACGAATGCGCGGGTCCAGCGCGGCGTTGAGCAAATCGACAATCAAATTACAGACCACAAAAACCACCACCATCATCAGCGTAAAGCACTGGATCACCGGATAGTCACGGTTAAAAATCGCCGACACCGCATAGCGCCCGACGCCCGGCCAGGCAAAGATGTTTTCGATAATCATCGTCCCGCCGATCAGTTCGCCGATGTGCATCCCCACGGCGGTGATCATCGGCAGCGAGGCATTGCGCAGGATGTGGCGACGTTCGGTCTGTTTGTCGTTCAGGCCGCGCAGACGCGCCCAGGTGACGTGACGCTGACCGGCGACGTCCAGCATACTGGCGCGCAGTAAACGCGCGTTAATCGCCAGCGACATAAAGGCAATGGAAACCGCAGGCAAAATGATGTGCTGCCAGCCGCCGTAACCCATCGCGGGTAGCCATTGCAGATACACCGAAAACGCCATCACCAGTAAAAACGCCAGCCAGAAGTTAGGCATCGACACGCCAAGAAACGCGATGAAACGTACGGCGAAATCCGGCAGACGGTCGCGGTGGCGCGCCGCCCAGATACCGAGCGGTACGGAAGTGAGCAGAATTAATACCAGCGCCGCACCTGCAAGTTCCAGCGTGGCGGGCAGGAAGTTCAGCATATCGTCCAGTACCGGGCGTTGGCTGGCGAATGAGATACCAAAGTCAAGATGCAGCCTTCCGGTAACCAAAATTGACGTACAGCGGCTGATCCAGTCCCAGCATGGTGCGGGTAGAGGCCAGCATCTCCGGCGTCGGCGGCAGGTTAGACAGACGCAAATAATCGAGCGCCGGGTCGCCGGTACCGAGGCGCAGCATCAGAAAAATGATCACCGAGGCGGCGAGCACCATCGGGATCAGCAGCAGAAAGCGGCGTAATACGTAACGCAACATTAAGGTTTCACCGGTTTAATCTGTTCGAACGGAATTTCGGTGGCGATCGGCGCGTAGGGGATGTTACCCAGCTCCGGTTTTGATACCACCATCATCGAGATGTAGCTGATAGGCAGATAAACCGCCTCGTCATGCAGACGGGTCAGAATGTCGCGATACAGCGCCTGACGTTGCGTTTCGTCATGGGTCGCCAGCACTTCGCCGATCTCTTTATCAATCAGCGGCTTGTCGGCTAATCCTTGCTGTGCCTGGAAGTCAGCGTGCGACGGTACGCGCATTGAACTCAGGAAGGCGTGTGGATCGTATGGCGCGCCCCAGGTGCGGTGGAAAATCATGCCAAAACGACCGTCGCGCTGACGAGCATAGATACTGCTCTCTTCTTCGCCAATCAGCGAGACATCTGCGCCAATCTGGCGCATATCAGCCTGAATGATTTCCGCCATCGATTTGCTTAACGCATCGGTGCCGATGAACGACAGTTCAATGCGCAGCGGCTGACCATTTTTCTCGCGGATGTCTTTGCCCGCAGGCAGCGTCCAACCGGCTTTTTCCAGCAACGCTTTCGCTTTCTGCGGATCGTACTGGCGCGGTTTCAGGCCGAGATTAGCGTAAGGCACAGAAGGGGCAAACAGGGTGTCGGCGACCTGCTGGGTGCCATATAACGCGTTATCAATCAGCGATTTTTTGTTTACCGCGTAATTAAGAGCTTCACGTACTGCCAGCTCGTTGGTGGGGGCTTTGGCGGTATTGAGCGCCAGCATCACGGTTTCGATCGGCTGTGACAGTTGGGTGTGGTAAGCCGGATTCTGGCTAAAGCGGGCGAAGGTATCGAGCGGTAATAACCCTTCGTTTCCGTACAGCAGGTCGATATCGCCAGTTTCAAACGCCACCGCGCGGGTAGTCGGGTCCGGGATGACGTTAAAGGTGATCTTTTTAATCGCTGGCTTTTCGCCCCAGTAGTTTTCGTTACGGACGAAGACATCGTACTGATTCAGTTTCGATTCCTGCAAAATCCACGGTCCGGTGCCAATCGGCGCTTTAATTCCGTTCATGGTTTCATGGTTTTTAAACTGCGAGGGAGCGATAAAACGGAAAGGACGGGGCAGGGCCAGTTCTTGCAGGAAAGGATAGTAGGCGCTTTTCAGGGTAATTTGCAGCTCTGTTTTACTGAGTGCTTTAACATCAACAATCTGGTTTGCCAGCTCCAGCCAGGCGTGACGTTGACGGTTATCGAGCACTGCGCGGAAGTTTTCTGCCGCCGCCTCGGCATCGAACGGTTCACCGTTGGAGAATTTCACGTCATCACGCAGGGTGAAGGTCCAGGTTTTACCATCTTCTGAATGAGTCCAGCTTTTTGCCAGCCACGGGATCACCGAACCGTCTGCCTGATATTTCACCAATGGTTCATAAACCATGCTCTGGGCGAACATCTGGTTAGGCGTGTAAAGGTGCGGGTTTAGTGGCCCGACATTCACCGGCCAGGCGGTGGTGATTTCATCTGGTGCAGCGGCATGGACGATAAAAGACGCACAAGCCAGCAGCGCAAATAGAGTGCGGCGGAGTGTGGAGAGCATGGTAACCCCAATGGATTAAAATAGATGGCGGAAATAAGTATGACGATTTTAAGTATTCGTCATACTGATTACCTGTTCTGGATCAATAGATGGGCAGTCGGGTGGGCGGATCAGTTAACTGAATCGATCCATTGCACACTGTCGGCGGTGAGCGTAAAGGGGGTGGGGGTGCAGATCGCCAGGCTTAAATTTTCAAGCTGACAATGGCTGACTGACAGCGAGGAGTGATAGGTGCTGTCTACGCTGACGATTTGCCAGGCGCTGCCGCCACGCTGTTTAACGATGGCTTCTTTGCGCGTCCAGATGCGCCAGAACATTTCCAGTTGCTGATCAGGATGCACGGCGTCCATCTCAGCGTGTTCCCCGAGGCTGAATACGGCGTTCGCCAGCCAGCGCCAGTTGGCGCGCGGGCGAATCACTTCGATATCGCAGCCGACTTCGCCTTCATCACTCAACAGCAGGGCGATATCGTCACCGCTATGGCTTAAGTTGAACCATAGCGGCGTTTCCGGCGCAAATGCAGGTTTGCCTTGTTCGCCATAGATGATCTCCGGTAGCGGGGAAAGCGTGTGCGAAAGCAATGCACGCCCCGCCAGCCAGCGTTCGCGTCGTGGACCTTGCGGTGCTTGCTCGCGTAAACCCGGTGGCAGTGGAGCTGCGCTTAAGGTCGAAACTTTCCCCAGAACTATCCGATACATATCAGGGCCAACGTTTAATGGAAAATGAAAGTGCGTATCGTATCACTTGTCGCCTCATCCCGGTAACCGACTTTTCGGTCTGCCTGGCCCCAGTAAAATCGCCAGTTTGCTACCGCCTTTGGTGGTTTCCATCCAGATTTTACACACGCTGGTTAATGGCACCGAAAGTAGCATCCCTACCGGGCCGAGCAGCCATCCCCAGATTAACAATGAAAGAAATACCACCATGGTGGACATCCCCAGGCGATGGCCCATCATCCGTGGCTCTAAAATATTGCCGATGACCATATGGACAACTAAAAACAATGCGCCGACCAGAATACATTCGTAAATACCATTAAACAGCAGCACCTGAATCATTGGCGGTACGGCGGAAATTACCGCGCCGATATTGGGCACGTAGTTAAGCAAAAACGCCAGTACTGCCCACATCAGCGCAAACTGTACCCCCATCAGCTCCAGCCCCAGCCAGACGATGACACCTGTCCATAAACTGAGTAGCGTCTTCAATGCAAGATAGTGCGAAACGCCTTTAAGTGCGCGCGTGTAATCCCGCGATGTGAATCTGTGGATTATTCAGCGCAAAACGCGCATTTTGTAAGGGACGTGGCGCACTTCAAACAGCATAAAACTACGGTCATCACCAGCAGCACGCTCGCCATTGCCCCGGAAAGCCCGGTCATTAGCGCGTGGTGAAGGTAACCACTTTTTCCGAGTCCATCCGCTGCAGCATTCGCCCGGCGACATATGCAAATTAAGAAAAGGCAACATCTCCTGCAATTTAAAAAGTTTGCGCGTCAGCTCCTTATTAAACTTCGGCAGCATAGAGATAAATTCGTTAAACGATGCCGCCAGTACGCCGACCAGCGCGGTTAGTGCGATCAGCATCACCACCACTACAATCGTAATGGCAACGGGGCGTTGTACTCCCCGACGAATAAACCAGGTAACGAGCGGGTTGAGGACGATGGCAAAAAACAGCGCCAGTAACAGCTGCACAATGATATCTGCCGCTGCGTGAATGCCCGCGAGGATCACTACCAGCGAGGCCAGCTTGAGCAGAATGTGCATGCCCGTTTTATCGGGTTGAGGGGTTTCCATTGGGGCTTCCTTGTGACTTTTTGTATTAAGTGTAGCGGGAGTCACGCCAGCAATATTCTGATTCTTACTGCTGATTTTCACGTCAGCACGTGGTAAAAATGAAACACTGTTGTAAAAATGTGGTGATCCTCATGCCCGAACCCGTAGCCGAACCCGCGCTAAACGGATTGCGCCTGAATTTGCGCATTGTCTCCATTGTCATGTTTAACTTCGCCAGCTACCTCACCATCGGGTTGCCGCTCGCTGTATTACCGGGCTATGTCCATGATGTGATGGGCTTTAGCGCTTTCTGGGCAGGATTGGTTATCAGCCTGCAATATTTCGCCACCTTGCTGAGCCGTCCTCATGCCGACGCCGATTTGCTGGGCCCCAAAAAGATTGTCGTCTTCGGTTTATGCGGCTGCTTTTTGAGCGGTCTGGGATATCTGACGGCAGGATTAACCGCCAGTCTGCCCGTCATCAGCCTGTTATTACTTTGCCTGGGACGCGTGATCCTTGGGATTGGGCAAAGTTTTGCCGGAACGGGATCGACCCTGTGGGGCGTTGGCGTGGTTGGCTCGCTGCATATCGGGCGAGTGATTTCGTGGAACGGCATTGTCACTTACGGGGCGATGGCGATGGGTGCGCCGTTAGGCGTCGTGTTTTATCACTGGGGCGGCTTGCAGGCGTTAGCGTTAATCATTATGGGCGTGGCGCTGGTGGCCATTTTGTTGGCGATCCCGCGTCCGACGGTAAAAGCCAGTAAAGGCAAACCGCTGCCGTTTCGCGCGGTGCTTGGGCGCGTCTGGCTGTACGGTATGGCACTGGCACTGGCTTCCGCCGGATTTGGCGTCATCGCCACCTTTATCACGCTGTTTTATGACGCTAAAGGTTGGGACGGTGCGGCTTTCGCGCTGACGCTGTTTAGCTGTGCGTTTGTCGGTACGCGTTTGTTATTCCCTAACGGCATTAACCGTATCGGCGGCTTAAACGTAGCGATGATTTGCTTTAGCGTTGAGATAATCGGCCTGCTACTGGTTGGCGTGGCGACTATGCCGTGGATGGCGAAAATCGGCGTCTTACTGGCGGGGGCAGGGTTTTCGCTGGTGTTCCCGGCATTGGGTGTAGTGGCGGTAAAAGCGGTTCCGCAGCAAAATCAGGGGGCGGCGCTGGCAACTTACACCGTATTTATGGATTTATCGCTTGGCGTGACTGGACCACTGGCTGGGCTGGTGATGAGCTGGGCGGGCGTACCGGTGATTTATCTGGCGGCGGCGGGACTGGTCGCAATCGCGTTATTACTGACGTGGCGATTAAAAAAACGGCCTCCGGAACACGTCCCTGAGGCCGCCTCATCATCTTAAAACTTACTGAATAACCAGCGTATTAATGATGTTTTCTGCGGTGGTCTGCGCTTTTTGCTGATCGTCAGCGGGCAGCGTAATTTGCATGGTCAGCAGTTGATTACCCACGTTACCCAGAATAACGGAAGAGTACGCCGTCTGGCCTTTCGCGGAGATAATACTGTCTAACTGCTGCATTTTGTGACCTTTCAGCTCAATGGCTTTATTGGTTACCACTTGCAGCTGCGGATCGCGGCTACGTTGCTGATCTTCCAGACGCTTCGCCAGCACCGCCAGATCTTCTTTCGGATCATCGCCCATGATGACGATGACTGCTTTCTGCCCGGTGGCGTCGGACCAGACATGCATGTTATTGGCCTGCGTTCCCAGCTTACCGCTCTGGTCGGTCATATCCGCTGGCAGCGAGAAACTTAACTTGCCATCAAGCAGGTTGACGGGATTCCCGGTAGCGTTACTTTCCGCGACCGAACCCTGCGCCGTAGCGTTAGTGTCTTTATCATCACAGGCCGCAAGCCCCATAACCAGCAGGCCAATTCCGACATATTTAACCAGATTGCGCATTGACTTCTTCCTTTCGATAAACGGCCATAACGGCTCATTCATCCATCTTATCACAACTCTGATAACGAACCTTTAACTCGCCTGCAAAGCGTTGATTTCGGATTTATCTGCCAGTCTTTTCAACAGCATATTGAGTAATACGCCATACATTGGCAGGAAGAAAACGATACTGATTAACACTTTGAAACAGTAATCGACCAGCGCGATTTCCATCCAGTGTTCAGCCATAAAGGCATCCGGGCTACGCCAGAAGGCAATGAAGAAAAAGGCCAGCGTGTCACTGACGTTACCGAACAGTGTGGACGCTGTCGGTGCCAGCCACCAGCGGCGACTTTGACGCAGGCGGTTAAAAACGTGCACGTCGAGGATTTGCCCCAGCGCGTAGGCCATGAAACTGGCGGTGGCGATACGGGCGACAAACAGGTTGAAGTGGGCGAGTGCGCCGAATCCCTGCCATGAACCCATATAGAACAGCGACGAGATGACATAGGAGATTAATAACGCAGGGATCATTACCGCGAAGATAATGCGTCGGGCCAGCGGTGCGCCAAAAATACGCACGGTCAGGTCGGTCGCGAGAAAGATAAACGGAAAACTAAACGCGCCCCAGGTGGTATGAAAACCAAAAATGGAGACCGGAAGCTGGACCAGATAGTTACTGGAGGTGATCACCAGCAGATGAAATAACGATAACCAGAACAACGCCTTATAGCGTTGAGTTTGCGAGAAAACGTTCATATTGTACCTTTTTGATTAACCATTGGGGTGAGGGAACCCAATACGTACGACACGTCTGTTATCTTAACATAATAACGTGCTTACCCTTTTTTCGAGCCGCCGCATGATACTGCTTTACGTTGACAATGCAATGGTTAATTTTCACGCAATCGTTAACCTGGTTTGCTTACGGACTCACAGGGCGTAAACTAGCGCCGTTTTTTTAAGTGATGAGAAGAAAATGACCGATCTCTTTTCCAGCCCTGACCACACACTCGACGCGCTTGGCCTGCGCTGCCCGGAACCGGTGATGATGGTGCGCAAAACCGTGCGCAATATGCAGCCTGGCGAAACTTTACTGATTATCGCCGACGATCCGGCGACGACCCGCGATATTCCTGGGTTTTGTACCTTTATGGAACACGAACTGGTTGCGAAAGAGACGGATGGACTGCCTTATCGTTATTTGATTCGTAAAGGCGGTTGATGGGGAAAGATTGGCTTCGATGCCGCCTTTTCCCCTCACCCTAACCCTCTCCCCAGAGGAGCGAGGGGACCGATCGCGCTCAATGTTGCGATCGGTTTGCCTTATCTCCTGCGCAACAATCTTAACGCATTCGCTGTTACCAGCACGGTCGCACCGGTATCTGCCAGCACCGCCAGCCATAGTCCGGTCATCCCTAGCAGCGTGGTGACGAGGAAGATCCCTTTCAGCCCCAGCGCAATAGTGATGTTCTGGCGGATATTGGCGTGAGTGGCGCGTGCCAGTTCAATCATTTGCACCAGGCCGCGCAGGTGGTTATGGGTTAATGCTGCGTCGGCGGTTTCCAGCGCCACGTCTGTGCCACTGCCCATTGCAATCCCAATGGCGGCAGCTTTCATCGCTGGCGCGTCGTTAATACCATCACCGGGCCATCATGTTGATTCAGCTTGGTCATTTCTTTATCTCGGGCCCAGATTGCCGCCGCTGCGCGTGGATTATCGCCGGTGAGGATCACTCCTTTAACCCCCAGCGCGTTCAGTTCACTGATGGCAGTTGCTGCGTCAAAGTATCCTGGGACGATACCCAGCACGTCATCATTACGTACTACCAGCACAACCGTTTGCCCGGCGCTTTCCAGTTCATTAATCAAACCAGCAAATGCATCAGCGGGATGTTTCCCGGCAGCGCAAATCAATACGCGCTCACCGTTAACCTGCGCTTCAATGCCAGACCCGACCAGCGCCCGCTGTGATTCGGCGGTGGGAATGGCGAGTTCAGCAACCTGTGCTTCGCGTACGATGGCCTGCGCCAGTGGATGCGTCGCGCCTTGCTCGACCGCCGCCGCCAGTGTCAGCAGTTCAGATTCACTAATACCCGTTGCCGGATGAATCGCGGTAACGCGCGGTTTACCGACGGTCAGCGTACCGGTTTTATCAAACGCCACCTGAGTAACACGACCCAGCTGTTCCAGCGCCGCTCCGCCTTTAATCAACGCCCCACGACGCGCTGCCGCCGCCAGCCCGGAGGTAATCGCCGCAGGCGTGGAGATAACTAACGCACACGGGCAGCCAATCAGCAGCAGCGTCAGCCCTTTATAAATCCACTCCTGCCAGCTGGCGGCAAACAGCAGCGGTGGCACCAGCGTCACCAGCAGGGCGACGGCCATAATCGCTGGCGTATAAATACGGCTGAAACGGTCGATAAACCGCTCAATGGGGGCGCGGCGCTCTTCGGCTTCTTCGATCAGTTTCAGAATCCGGTCAATGGCGCTGGCACCCGGTTCTGACAGCACTTCCAGCGTTACCAGACGGTCTACGCTGGTGGCTCCTGCAGGAACTTTATCGCCCGTCGCGCGCTCCACCGGAATGGATTCTCCGGTCAGGGCGCTTTCATCAAAACTGGCAAACGGTGAGAGCAGTTTACCGTCGGCAGGCAAACGCCCACCTGCGGCGACTTCAATCACATCGCCAGGCCGCAGGCTGTTAATCGCCACCTCTTCCCGCTCACCGTTACGCAGGCGCGTGGCGGTTTCTGGTTTCAGCGCCATTAACGCGCTAACGCCCTGACGCGCGCGGCTGGCGGCCCAGCCTTCCAGTCGTTCACCAATCAAAAACAGCAGCAACACCATCGCAGCTTCAGCCGTTGCGCCAATAAACAGTGCACCAATAGCGGCTACGCTCATTAAGGTTTCAATGGCGAAGTAGCTGCCGGATTTGATCAGCCGTAATGCCTGACGAGCAATCGGGTACAGCCCAACCAGCGTGGTCGCGATAAACGCCAGTTGCCCAAACGGATGATTAAATTGCTCCAGACCCCAGCTGATTGCCATCATCACGATTAGCGTAATCAGCGGCAGATTCTCTTTCAGGCGCGATGCTTGTGGCTCGTCGGCGGCCTGCTCATCGCGCAGGGAATAGCCCGCTTTTTGCACCGCAGATTCAACCTGGGCACGGATGTCATTGTCGGCATCGACCACCAGTTTTTCGGTGGCGAACAGTACCTGCACCTGATTCACACCTGCAAGCCGGCGCACGGCATTTTCTACCTTGCGCGCACAGGCGGCGCAGTCCATGCCGCTGACTTTCCAGCTATAGCGGGTGCCGGAGACGTTTTCAGAGAGCGTTGGCGAGCTGGAACATGCGCCGTCGCAGCAACAGTCGTTGGCGTTCTGTACCGTGGTTAGCGGTTTGAACGCAGCAAATTGAGGGGCTTTCTTGCCGTGATTGTCAGGAGTCGACATGGCATCCTCCGGTTAAGTTTTTTCTCATTAACCGAAGGATACACTCTGGAGTCGACTCCAGAGTCAAGTTTTATCAGAGATACAGCGAGCGGACGATGAGGAAATGACCGGCAAAGTAGCAGGCCGCAGCAATCGCGTTATCTGCCCGGAAGCGGCGGCGATAGTGGCTACCCAGCCAGACAAAGTTACTGATAAACAGCAATGAAGCGCCAACAAACGCAGAGAGTGCCGGAGCGGTCGGACGGAAGAACCACAGTTCACCTGCCAGCCACACCATCACCAGCGTCATGCCGATAAACGTGCAGATAGGCCAACGATACTCTTCCAGCCGCGTCCAGATAATCGCCAGTAACAGCGCGCCCAGAACCAGCAACACCAGTGGCAGAGGCCAGAAGAAAGAGAGCGTCATCTGACTGGCGAAATAGATGGTGTACAGCAGGTGCGAGAGGAAAAACGCGCCGATGGCGTACATCAGACGTTGACGTGGCAACAGGGTTAGCGCATCGCCCAGCAGTGAGGCGCACAGCCCTGCCAGCACCAGATAGCTAATGGCGTCGAACATCGGCGCTTGCCAGGCCAGTAACAGCAGGAGAAGAAGGGTTAACGGTTTAAACACCCAGCGTTGCCAGGTTGGCCCACGATACGATGCATCCACAGATAGCCATGCGGAAAGACAGACAGCGATAAACGACCAAAGCATCTTAGTTCCTTGAATTCGTTATTTTTTCGTAAGCGGAATGCCTACGGTCTTGCTTCCAGTTTAGTGGCGAGGGTGGACGGATGACAACACCATAACTGGCAGGGTATGCTTATTTCCGCATTTTCCGATGAGGGATAAAGATGAGCAAACCACCTCTTTTCTTTATTGTTATCATTGGCTTAATTGTCGTCGCCGCATCGTTTCGTTTTATGCAACAGCGACGGGAAAAAGCTGATAATGATATGGCTCCGCTCCAGCAAAAGCTGGTGGTGGTGAGCAACAAGCGGGAAAACCGATTAACGATCGCCGTTCGCGCCAGCGAAGTGACTCCGCAGGCACCAGTATGCGCTATGAGGAAGCTTAAACCGCAAAGCGGAGGAATGGAGCAGACGTTTCGCCTCGACGCCCAGCAGTACCACGCCCTGACAGTGGGCGATAAAGGTACGCTGAGCTATAAAGGAACGCGCTTTGTCAGCTTTGTAGGCGAACAATAAGGTTATTTTTTAACTTTAAATTTCTTCTGCCAGACCAGCAGTTCAAACACGCCGAAAAGGAAAATCCGCACCTTTTCGGCGGTGGTCATCTGCGGGCCATCTTTCGGTAAAGTGGATTTCAATAGCGCCAGTTGCATACCATGCATCAGCACGGTAAAAATCAGCGCCACGTTAACGAAAATATTCAGCGGGCGCGGGAAGGGATGCACCAGATTGAGGATTAAAAATCCCCAAACGCAGAGCATTAACAAACGACCAATATTAATCAGCATCACTTTCTCCTTGTGCTTCGCGTTGATACAGCCGATAAGCCACCTGACCCGCCACTTTTTCCCGATGTAATGACCAGTTTGCCGGAACAGTGGGCAGACCGTTTTCGACTTCGCTTTCGACATAAATCAGGGCTTCGTCAGCCAGCCAGCCGTTATCTTCCAGTAAATTTATCGTCTCTTCTAACAAGCCACGGCGGAACGGTGGATCGACAAACACGATATTATGCGGTGTGCCTTTTTGCGCCAGGAATGACATTGCGTTGCTGTTCACCACGCGTGCATTGCCTGCTTTTAGTGTCGCCAGATTCTTAATTAACTGCTGAGAAACTGCGCGATCCATCTCAATCAACGTGGCCCCCGCAGCGTAGCGCGATAACGCTTCCAGCCCCAGCGCGCCGCTCCCGGCGAAGCAATCCAGACATTGGGCGTCAACAATGACCGGAGCCAGCCAGTTAAACAACGTTTCGCGTACGCGGTCGGTGGTGGGGCGCAGACCTGGGCTATCAGGAACCGGGAGTTTACGGCCTCGCCACTGCCCGCCAATAATGCGGATTTGGCCGCTGCCGGAATGATTCGGTTTTTTCATGATAAATTGCTCAATCCGCCAGATAACACATACTTGCAGGCGGTGATGTGAATTAAGTTAAGTGATAGACTATTTCATCATTTTTTTAGCTGCTATGTACATAGCGTTAACGCTGTGCCATGAAGCAACAGCGAGGAGTGTAGTCGCAAATGGCGAAAGAAAAAAAACGTGGCTTTTTTTCCTGGCTGGGCTTTGGTCAAAAAGAGCAGACCCCGGAAAAAGAGACAGAAGTTCAGAATGAACAACCGGTTGTAGAAGAAATCGTTCAGGCGCAAGAGCCTGCGAAGGCTTCTGAACAAGCCGTCGAAGAGCAACCGCAGGCGCATACTGAAGCCGAGGCGGAAACTTTTGCTGCCGACGTTGTGGAAGTCACTGAACAGGTTGCTGAAAGTGAAAAAGCGCAGCCTGAAGCGGAAGTCGTTGCACAGCCGGAACCGGTCGTAGAAGAAACGGCGGAGCCAGTGGCTATCGAACGTGAAGAGCTGCCGTTGCCGGAAGACGTCAACGCCGAAGAGGTTTCGCCAGAAGAGTGGCAGGCTGAAGCGGAAACCGTAGAGATTGTCGAAGCGGCGGAAGAAGAAGCGGCTAAAGAAGAAATCACCGACGAAGAGCTGGAAGCACAGGCGCTGGCTGCCGAAGCGGCAGAAGAGGCGGTGATGGTGGTTCCTCCGGTAGAAGAGCAGCCGGTGGAAGAAATCGCTCAGGAGCAGGAAAAACCGACCAAAGAAGGTTTCTTCGCGCGCCTGAAACGCAGCCTGTTAAAAACCAAAGAAAATCTCGGTTCCGGATTTATCAGCCTGTTCCGCGGTAAAAAAATCGACGATGATCTGTTTGAGGAGCTGGAAGAACAGCTGTTGATCGCCGATGTGGGCGTGGAAACCACACGTAAAATTATCACCAATCTGACGGAAGGCGCATCCCGCAAGCAGCTTCGTGATGCCGAGGCGCTCTATGGCCTGCTGAAAGAAGAGATGGGCGAGATTCTGGCGAAAGTCGATGAGCCGCTGAATGTTGAAGGTAAAACGCCGTTCGTGATCCTGATGGTGGGCGTCAACGGTGTGGGTAAAACCACGACGATTGGTAAGCTGGCGCGTCAGTTTGAGCAGCAGGGTAAATCGGTGATGCTGGCGGCGGGCGATACTTTCCGTGCAGCTGCGGTTGAACAGCTTCAGGTCTGGGGTCAGCGTAACAATATCCCGGTGATTGCCCAGCATACTGGTGCGGATTCCGCTTCGGTTATCTTCGACGCCATTCAGGCTGCGAAGGCGCGTAATGTTGACGTACTGATTGCCGATACCGCCGGACGCCTGCAGAACAAATCGCACCTGATGGAAGAGTTGAAGAAAATCGTCCGCGTGATGAAGAAACTCGACGTTGAAGCGCCGCATGAAGTTATGCTGACTATCGATGCCAGCACCGGGCAGAACGCGGTAAGCCAGGCCAAACTGTTCCATGAAGCTGTTGGCTTAACCGGCATCACGCTAACGAAACTGGACGGCACGGCGAAAGGCGGGGTAATTTTCTCGGTGGCTGACCAGTTTGGTATCCCTATCCGCTACATTGGTGTCGGCGAACGTATTGAGGATTTGCGTCCGTTTAAGGCGGACGACTTTATAGAGGCACTTTTTGCCCGAGAGGATTAACAATGATTCGCTTTGAACATGTCAGCAAGGCTTATCTCGGTGGGAGACAGGCGCTGCAGGGCGTTACGTTCCATATGCAGCCGGGTGAGATGGCGTTTCTGACCGGTCATTCCGGCGCAGGGAAAAGTACCCTCCTGAAGCTGATCTGTGGGATTGAGCGGCCCAGCGCCGGGAAAATCTGGTTTAGCGGCCATGACATCACGCGTCTGAAAAACCGTGAAGTTCCGTTTCTGCGCCGCCAGATTGGCATGATTTTCCAGGATCACCATCTACTGATGGACCGTACTGTCTACGATAACGTGGCAATCCCGCTGATTATCGCCGGTGCCAGCGGTGACGATATTGCCCAAGTTTCGGCACCGATAAAGTCGGGCTACTGGACAAAGCGAAGAACTTCCCTATTCAGCTTTCTGGCGGTGAACAACAGCGTGTTGGCATTGCCCGCGCGGTGGTGAACAAGCCCGCGGTACTGCTGGCGGACGAACCGACTGGTAACCTGGACGACGCGTTGTCGGAAGGGATTCTACGTCTGTTTGAAGAGTTTAACCGCGTTGGGGTAACCGTATTGATGGCAACGCACGACATCAACCTGATCTCGCGGCGTTCCTATCGCATGCTCACCCTGAGCGATGGTCACTTGCATGGAGGCGTGGGCCATGAATAAGCGCGATGCAATCAATCATATTCGGCAGTTTGGCGGGCGTCTGGATCGCTTCCGTAAATCGGTCGGCGGCTCTGGCGACGGCGGTCGTAACGCGCCAAAACGCGCGAAATCCTCGCCAAAACCGGTAAATCGCAAAACCAACGTTTTCAACGAACAGGTGCGCTATGCCTTCCACGGCGCATTGCAGGATCTGAAAAGCAAACCGTTCGCCACGTTTTTAACGGTGATGGTTATCGCCATCTCCCTGACGCTGCCCAGCGTCTGTTATATGGTGTACAAAAACGTTAACCAGGCGGCGACGCAATATTATCCGTCACCGCAAATCACTGTTTACTTGCAAAAAACGCTGGACGATGACGCCGCAGCAGGCGTGGTAGCACAGCTACAGGCCGAGCAGGGCGTGGAGAAAGTGAACTATCTTTCTCGTGAAGACGCACTGGGCGAGTTCCGTAACTGGTCTGGTTTTGGTGGTGCGCTGGATATGCTGGAAGAAAACCCGCTTCCGGCAGTGGCGGTGGTGATCCCGAAACTCGATTTTCAGGGGACGGAATCACTGAATACGCTGCGTGATCGTATCACCCAGATTAACGGCATTGACGAAGTGCGGATGGATGACAGCTGGTTTGCCCGTCTGGCGGCGTTGACCGGGCTGGTCGGGCGCGTTTCCGCGATGATCGGCGTGTTGATGGTGGCAGCAGTGTTCCTCGTCATCGGCAACAGTGTGCGTCTGAGCATCTTTGCTCGCCGTGACTCCATTAACGTGCAGAAACTGATTGGTGCGACGGATGGTTTCATCCTGCGCCCGTTCCTGTACGGAGGCGCATTGATTTTCTGGCGCATTGCTGTCATTAATTTTGTCAGAAATTCTGGTACTGCGTTTGTCATCGGCGGTTGCAGAAGTGGCACAGGTTTTCGGAACGAAGTTTGATATCAATGGTTTATCGTTCGATGAATGCCTGCTATTGCTGCTGGTATGCTCGATGATTGGCTGGGTGGCAGCGTGGCTTGCCACGGTACAACATTTACGCCACTTTACGCCTGAATAATAAAAGCGTGTTATACTCTTTCCCTGCAATGGGTTCCGTAGCAGGGAAAGAGATCCCGTTGTCTCTTCCCGGTATTTCATCTCTATGTCACATTTTGTGCGTAATTTATTCACAAGCTTGCATTGAACTTGTGGATAAAATCACGGTCTGATAAAACAGTGAATGATAACCTCGTTGCTCTTAAGCTCTGGCACAGTTGTTGCTACCACTGAAGCGCCAGAAGATATCGATTGAGAGGATTTGAATGACTGACAAAATGCAAAGTTTAGCTTTAGCCCCAGTTGGCAACCTGGATTCCTACATCCGGGCAGCTAACGCGTGGCCGATGTTGTCGGCTGACGAGGAGCGGGCGCTGGCTGAAAAGCTGCATTACCATGGCGATCTGGAAGCAGCTAAAACGCTGATCCTGTCTCACCTGCGGTTTGTTGTTCATATTGCTCGTAATTATGCGGGCTATGGCCTGCCACAGGCGGATTTGATTCAGGAAGGTAACATCGGCCTGATGAAAGCAGTGCGCCGTTTCAACCCGGAAGTGGGTGTGCGCCTGGTCTCCTTCGCCGTTCACTGGATCAAAGCAGAGATCCACGAATACGTTCTGCGTAACTGGCGTATCGTCAAAGTTGCGACCACCAAAGCGCAGCGCAAACTGTTCTTCAACCTGCGTAAAACTAAGCAGCGTCTGGGCTGGTTTAACCAGGATGAAGTCGAAATGGTGGCCCGTGAACTGGGCGTAACCAGCAAAGACGTTCGTGAGATGGAATCACGTATGGCGGCACAGGACATGACCTTTGACCTGTCTTCCGACGACGATTCCGACAGCCAGCCGATGGCACCGGTGCTCTATCTGCAGGATAAATCATCTAACTTTGCCGACGGCATCGAAGATGATAACTGGGAAGAGCAGGCGGCAAACCGTCTGACCGACGCGATGCAAGGTCTGGACGAACGCAGCCAGGACATCATCCGCGCGCGCTGGCTGGACGAAGACAACAAGTCCACGTTGCAGGAACTGGCTGACCGTTACGGTGTTTCCGCTGAACGTGTGCGCCAACTGGAAAAGAACGCGATGAAAAAACTTCGCGCCGCTATTGAAGCGTAATTTCCGCTATTAAGCAGAGAACCCTGGATGAGAGTCCGGGGTTTTTGTTTTTTGGGCCTCTACAATAATCAATTCCCCCTCCGGCAAAACGTCAATCCCCACGCAGATTGTTAATAAACTGTCAAAATAGCTATTCCAATATCATAAAAATGGGGTATGTTTTAGCAGAGTATGCTGCTAAAGCACGGGTAGTCATGCATAAAACGAAATAAAGTGCTGAATCACAACACCACAACACACGTAATAACCAGAAGAATGGGGATTCTCAGGATGAACATAAAGGGTAAAGCGTTACTGGCAGGATGTATCGCGCTGGCATTCAGCAATATGGCTCTGGCAGAAGATATTAAAGTCGCGGTCGTGGGCGCAATGTCCGGTCCGGTTGCGCAGTACGGTGACCAGGAGTTTACCGGCGCAGAGCAGGCGGTTGCGGATATCAACGCTAAAGGCGGCATTAAAGGCAACAAACTGCAAATCGTAAAATATGACGATGCCTGTGACCCGAAACAGGCGGTTGCGGTGGCGAACAAAGTCGTTAACGACGGCATTAAATATGTGATTGGTCACCTCTGTTCTTCATCAACGCAGCCTGCGTCTGACATCTACGAAGACGAAGGCATTTTAATGATCACCCCAGCGGCAACCGCGCCGGAGCTGACCGCCCGTGGCTATCAGCTGATCCTGCGCACCACCGGCCTGGACTCCGACCAGGGGCCGACGGCGGCGAAATATATTCTTGAGAAAGTGAAACCGCAGCGTATTGCTATCGTTCACGACAAACAGCAATACGGCGAAGGTCTGGCGCGAGCGGTGCAGGACGGCCTGAAGAAAGGCAATGCTAACGTGGTGTTCTTTGATGGTATCACCGCCGGGGAAAAAGATTTCTCAACGCTGGTGGCGCGTCTGAAAAAAGAGAATATCGACTTCGTTTACTACGGCGGTTATCACCCGGAAATGGGGCAAATCCTGCGTCAGGCACGCGCGGCAGGGCTGAAAACTCAGTTTATGGGGCCGGAAGGTGTGGCTAACGTTTCGCTGTCTAACATTGCGGGCGAATCAGCGGAAGGGCTGCTGGTGACCAAGCCGAAGAACTACGATCAGGTTCCGGCGAACAAACCCATTGTTGACGCCATCAAAGCGAAAAAACAGGATCCAAGTGGCGCGTTCGTCTGGACCACCTACGCCGCGCTGCAATCTTTGCAGGCGGGCCTGAATCAGTCTGACGATCCGGCTGAAATCGCCAAATACCTGAAAGCGAACTCGGTTGATACCGTGATGGGGCCGCTGACGTGGGATGAGAAAGGCGATCTGAAAGGCTTTGAGTTCGGCGTATTTGACTGGCACGCCAACGGCACGGCAACCGATGCGAAGTAATCATTAATCGGCAACTTTGGGTTGCCGCCAAATTGCTAATATCGAGTACGTTGCTTCATGCCGGATGCGGCGTAAACGCCTTATCCGGCCTACAAGATCCAAAGAAATCAGTAAATTGCAACACACATTGTAGGCCTGATAAGCGTAGCGCATCAGGCAATTTCTCGTTGGTCATCACTTTTGAAATCAACTTGACGATTAACGCTTCTCCCAGCCGCCCTGTTGCGCCGTAAATCCCAGTGCCTGCATAAACGCCGTCATCACACCGCGATCTTCCACGCCTGCATCCGCCATCCACCAGCATGAAACGCCAGGATTGTTACGCAAAACCTCTTCCAGCAGATATTGCCCCACACCGCGACGGCGGGTGACTTCCCGCACGCACAGGGAATCCAGTGCTCCCTCGGTGCCGCTTAAGGTCACCCGCACGGCCGCTAGCAGGCGCTCGTTAAAACGCGCGGCGTAGATACGGTGGTTATCGTCAACCTGTAAAGAGGAAGGGGAATACTCCGGCCAGATCTTTTGCAGGTCAATCCGGTCCTGGTCGCTAAAGTTTTCTAATCGAATGATGGTCAGCTTCATGGGTAACCCGTGTAAATCACAAAAGTGGAACCAGTGTAGCGAAATAATTTAATCGGAGGCTTTCTCTTTTTTATTTCTTTTGGCAGGTGATTAATTTTTTAACAGCAATAATTACAAAGTTAAAACATTATAGAATGAAAAATACCCAGCATAATCCCCTGAATGATAGTGAATTATTCCGCCCTTTGTGCCGTTATTTTATGCTGACAAAGGCACTTTTTTCTGTTTATCTATCAATAAATTCAGAATATTATCTGTTCTTAATCGACTGAAAAATAGGGATTTTAATCACTATTATCACAAAATACTGCGCTAAACCCTTAATCAGACAGGCAAAAACAGTGCAGTATAAAAAAAGAACAGTCTGATTTGTTAACACATAAAAACAAAGCAACACAACATCACGAATGGGGATTTTTGACTATGAAACGGAATGCGAAAACTATCATCGCAGGGATGATTGCACTGGCAATTTCACACACCGCTATGGCTGACGATATTAAAGTCGCCGTTGTCGGCGCGATGTCCGGCCCGATTGCCCAGTGGGGCGATATGGAATTTAACGGCGCGCGTCAGGCGATTAAAGACATTAATGCCAAAGGGGGAATTAAAGGCGATAAGCTGGTGGGCGTGGAATATGACGACGCCTGCGACCCGAAACAAGCCGTTGCGGTCGCCAACAAAATCGTTAACGACGGCATTAAATACGTTATTGGTCATCTGTGTTCTTCTTCTACCCAACCTGCGTCAGATATCTACGAAGACGAAGGTATTCTGATGATCTCGCCGGGAGCGACCAACCCGGAGCTGACCCAACGCGGTTATCAACACATTATGCGTACTGCCGGGCTGGACTCTTCCCAGGGGCCTACGGCGGCAAAATACATTCTTGAGACGGTGAAGCCCCAGCGCATCGCCATCATTCACGACAAACAACAATATGGCGAAGGGCTGGCGCGTTCGGTGCAGGACGGGCTGAAAGCGGCTAACGCCAACGTCGTCTTCTTCGACGGTATTACCGCCGGGGAGAAAGATTTCTCCGCGCTGATCGCCCGCCTGAAAAAAGAAAACATCGACTTCGTTTACTACGGCGGTTTACTACCCGAAATGGGGCAGATGCTGCGCCAGGCCGTTCCGTTGGCCTGAAAACTCAGTTTATGGGGCCGGAAGGTGTGGGTAACGCATCATTGTCGAATAGCCGGTGATGCTGCCAGAAGGCATGTTGGTCACCCAATAAACGCTGGATCCGGCAAACCAGGGCATCGTTGATGCGCTGAAAGCAGACAAGAAAGATCCGTCCGGGCCTTATGTCTGGATCACCTACGCGGCGGTGCAATCTCTGGCGACTGCCCTTGAGCGTACTGGCAGCGATGAGCCGCTGGCGCTGGTGAAAGATTTAAAAGCTAACGGTGCAAACACCGTGATTGGGCCGCTGAACTGGGATGAAAAAGGCGATCTTAAGGGATTTGATTTTGGTGTCTTCCAGTGGCACGCCGACGGTTCATCCACGGCAGCCAAGTGATCATCCCACCGCCCGTAAAATGCGGGCGGGTTTAGAAAGGTTACCTTATGTCTGAGCAGTTTTTGTATTTCTTGCAGCAGATGTTTAACGGCGTCACGCTGGGCAGTACCTACGCGCTGATAGCCATCGGCTACACCATGGTTTACGGCATTATCGGCATGATCAACTTCGCCCACGGCGAGGTTTATATGATTGGCAGCTACGTCTCATTTATGATCATCGCCGCGCTGATGATGATGGGCATTGATACCGGCTGGCTGCTGGTGGCGGCGGGATTCGTCGGCGCAATCGTCATTGCCAGCGCCTACGGCTGGAGTATCGAACGGGTGGCTTACCGCCCGGTGCGTAATTCTAAGCGCCTGATTGCGCTTATTTCCGCAATCGGTATGTCCATCTTCCTGCAAAACTACGTCAGCCTGACCGAAGGTTCGCGCGATGTGGCGCTGCCCAGCCTGTTTAACGGTCAGTGGGTGGTGGGCCATAGCGAAAACTTCTCTGCCTCTATTACCACCATGCAGGCGGTGATCTGGATTGTCACCTTCCTCGCCATGCTGGCGCTGACGATTTTCATTCGCTATTCCCGTATGGGGCGCGCCTGTCGTGCCTGCGCGGAAGATCTGAAAATGGCGAGTCTGCTTGGCATTAACACCGACCGGGTGATTGCGCTGACCTTTGTGATTGGCGCGGCGATGGCGGCGGTGGCGGGTGTGCTGCTCGGTCAGTTCTACGGCGTAATTAACCCCTACATCGGCTTTATGGCCGGGATGAAAGCCTTTACCGCTGCGGTGCTCGGTGGGATTGGCAGCATTCCAGGGGCGATGATTGGTGGGCTGATCCTGGGGATTGCGGAGGCGCTCTCTTCTGCCTATCTGAGTACGGAATATAAGGATGTGGTTTCATTTGCCCTGCTGATTCTGGTGCTGCTGGTGATGCCGACCGGTATTCTGGGTCGCCCGGAGGTAGAGAAAGTATGAAACCGATGCATATTGCAATGGCGCTGCTCTCTGCCGCGATGTTTTTTGTCCTGGCGGGCGTCTTTATGGGCGTGCAACTGGAGCTGGATGGCACCAAACTGGTGGTCGACAGCGCTTCGGATGTCCGTTGGCAGTGGGTGTTTATCGGCACGGCGGTGGTCTTTTTCTTCCAGCTTTTGCGACCGGCTTTCCAGAAAGGGCTAAAAAGCGTTTCCGGACCGAAGTTTATTCTGCCCGCGATTGATGGCTCCACGGTGAAGCAGAAACTATTCCTCGTGGCGCTGCTGGTGCTTGCGGTGGCGTGGCCGTTTATGGTGTCGCGTGGGACGGTGGATATCGCCACCCTGACCATGATCTACATTATCCTCGGCCTCGGGCTGAACGTGGTTGTTGGTCTTTCTGGTCTGCTGGTGCTGGGGTACGGCGGCTTTTACGCCATCGGCGCTTACACTTTTGCGCTGCTCAATCACTATTACGGCCTGGGCTTCTGGACCTGTCTGCCGATTGCCGGGTTAATGGCAGCGGCGGCCGGCTTCCTGCTCGGCTTCCCGGTGCTTCGCTTGCGCGGCGACTATCTGGCGATCGTTACCCTCGGTTTCGGCGAAATTGTGCGCATATTGCTGCTCAATAACACCGAAATTACCGGCGGCCCGAACGGAATCAGTCAGATCCCGAAACCGACACTCTTCGGACTCGAGTTCAGCCGTACCGCTCGTGAAGGCGGCTGGGACACGTTCAGTAATTTCTTTGGCCTGAAATACGATCCCTCCGATCGTGTCATCTTCCTCTACCTGGTGGCGTTGCTGCTGGTGGTGCTAAGCCTGTTTGTCATTAACCGCCTGCTGCGGATGCCGCTGGGGCGTGCGTGGGAAGCGTTGCGTGAAGACGAGATCGCCTGCCGTTCGCTGGGCTTAAGCCCGCGTCGTATCAAGCTGACTGCCTTTACCATAAGTGCCGCGTTTGCCGGTTTTGCCGGAACGCTGTTTGCTGCGCGCCAGGGCTTTGTCAGCCCGGAATCCTTCACCTTTGCTGAATCGGCGTTTGTACTGGCGATAGTGGTGCTCGGCGGTATGGGATCGCAGTTTGCGGTGATTCTGGCGGCAATTTTGCTGGTGGTATCGCGCGAATTGATGCGTGATTTCAACGAATACAGCATGTTAATGCTCGGTGGTTTGATGGTGCTGATGATGATCTGGCGTCCGCAGGGCTTGCTGCCCATGACGCGCCCGCAACTGAAGCTGAAAAACGGCGCAGCGAAAGGAGAGCAGGCATGAGTCAGCCATTATTATCTGTTAACGGTCTGATGATGCGCTTCGGCGGCTTGCTGGCGGTGAACAACGTCAATCTTGAACTGTACCCGCAGGAGATCGTCTCGTTAATCGGCCCTAACGGTGCCGGAAAAACCACGGTTTTTAACTGCCTGACCGGATTCTACAAACCCACCGGCGGCACTATTTTACTGCGTGATCAGCATCTGGAAGGTTTACCGGGGCAGCAAATTGCCCGCATGGGCGTGGTGCGTACCTTCCAGCATGTGCGTCTGTTCCGTGAAATGACGGTGATTGAAAACCTGCTGGTGGCGCAGCATCAACAACTGAAAACCGGGCTGTTCTCTGGCCTGTTGAAAACGCCTTCTTTCCGTCGCGCCCAGAGCGAAGCGCTCGACCGCGCCGCCACCTGGCTTGAGCGCATTGGTTTGCTGGAACACGCCAACCGTCAGGCGAGTAACCTGGCCTATGGTGACCAACGCCGTCTGGAGATTGCCCGCTGCATGGTGACGCAGCCGGAGATTTTAATGCTCGACGAACCGGCGGCAGGTCTTAACCCAAAAGAAACCAAAGAGCTGGATGAGCTGATTGCCGAACTGCGCAATCATCACAACACCACTATCTTGTTGATTGAACACGATATGAAGCTGGTGATGGGGATTTCAGACCGAATTTATGTGGTCAATCAGGGGACGCCACTGGCAAACGGTACGCCGGAGCAAATCCGTAATAACCCGGACGTGATCCGTGCCTATTTAGGTGAGGCATAAGATGGAAAAAGTCATGTTGTCCTTTGACAAAGTCAGCGCCCACTACGGCAAAATCCAGGCGCTGCATGAGGTGAGCCTGCATATCAATCAGGGCGAGATTGTCACCCTCATTGGCGCGAACGGGGCGGGGAAAACCACATTGCTCGGCACGTTATGCGGCGATCCGCGCGCTACCAGCGGGCGAATTGTGTTTGATGATAAAGACATTACCGACTGGCAGACGGCGAAAATCATGCGCGAAGCGGTAGCGATTGTCCCGGAAGGGCGTCGCGTCTTCTCGCGGATGACGGTGGAAGAGAACCTGGCGATGGGCGGCTTTTTTGCCGAACGCGACCAGTTCCAGGAGCGCATAAAGTGGGTGTATGAACTGTTTCCACGTCTGCATGAGCGCCGTGTTCAGCGGGCAGGCACCATGTCCGGCGGTGAGCAACAAATGCTGGCGATTGGTCGCGCGCTGATGAGCAACCCGCGTTTGCTGCTACTTGATGAGCCATCGCTCGGTCTTGCGCCGATTATCATCCAGCAAATTTTCGACACCATCGAGCAGCTGCGCGAGCAGGGGATGACTATCTTCCTCGTCGAGCAGAACGCCAACCAGGCGCTAAAGCTGGCGGATCGCGGCTACGTGCTGGAAAACGGCCATGTGGTGCTCTCCGATACCGGCGACGCGCTGCTGGCGAACGAAGCAGTGAGAAGTGCGTATTTAGGCGGGTAATAACACGTTGATTGATAAGGAGTCAAAAGACTCCTTTGAGACAGGTGACAAATGTAAAATTGCCTGATGCGCTGCGCTTATCAGGCCTACTGGGTGAGTTGCAATATATTGAATTTGCACGATCTTGTAGGCCGGATAAGGCGTTTACGCCGCATCTGGCATGAAACGATGAGTAATCTGTAGAGTTTGATTCAGACCTTCTATTTTCCGCTTATCCGTGCCCCATCTCCCATTTTCCCTCACCCACGCCGTCACCGCCTTGTCATCTTTCTGACACCTTACTATCTTACAAATGTAACAAAAAAGTTATTTTTCTGTAATTCGAGCATGTCATGTTACCCCGCGAGCATAAAACGCGTGAATTCGCGCATTCGGTACAACAAGAGAGATAAACGATGAAACCGTTACATTATACAGCTTCAGCACTGGCGCTCGGACTGGCGTTAATGGGGAATGCACAGGCAGTGACGACCATTCCGTTCTGGCATTCTATGGAAGGGGAACTGGGTAAAGAGGTGGATTCTCTGGCCCAACGTTTTAACGCCGAAAATCCGGATTACAAAATTGTACCGACCTATAAAGGCAACTACGAACAGAATTTAAGCGCGGGGATTGCCGCATTTCGTACCGGCAACGCTCCGGCTATTTTGCAGGTTTATGAAGTTGGCACCGCCACCATGATGGCATCGAAAGCCATTAAACCGGTATATGACGTGTTTAAAGAGGCGGGGATTCAATTCGATGAGTCGCAGTTTGTGCCGACGGTTTCCGGTTACTACTCCGACAGCAAAACGGGCCACTTACTCTCCCAGCCATTCAACAGCTCGACCCCCGTTCTCTATTACAACAAAGACGCCTTCAAGAAAGCAGGATTAGACCCGGAACAACCGCCGAAAACCTGGCAGGATCTGGCGGACTATGCCGCGAAACTGAAAGCCTCCGGTATGAAGTGCGGCTACGCCAGCGGCTGGCAGGGCTGGATCCAACTGGAAAACTTTAGCGCCTGGAACGGTCTGCCGTTTGCCAGCAAAAACAACGGCTTTGACGGCACGGACGCGGTGCTGGAGTTCAACAAGCCGGAGCAGGTGAAACACATCGCCATGCTCGAGGAGATGAACAAGAAGGGCGACTTCAGCTACGTCGGTCGTAAGGATGAATCCACCGAGAAGTTCTATAACGGTGATTGCGCGATGACCACCGCCTCTTCCGGTTCTCTCGCTAATATTCGTGAGTACGCCAAATTTAACTATGGCGTAGGCATGATGCCTTACGACGCCGATGCGAAAGATGCACCGCAAAACGCCATTATCGGCGGGGCCAGCCTGTGGGTGATGCAGGGCAAAAATAAAGAAACGTATACCGGCGTGGCGAAGTTCCTCGACTTCCTCGCGAAGCCAGAAAACGCTGCCGAGTGGCATCAGAAAACCGGTTATCTGCCAATCACCAAAGCAGCGTATGACCTGACCCGTGAGCAGGGCTTTTACGAGAAAAACCCAGGGGCGGATACCGCGACGCGTCAGATGCTGAATAAGCCGCCGTTGCCGTTCACCAAAGGGCTGCGTCTGGGCAACATGCCGCAGATCCGCGTGATTGTGGATGAAGAGCTGGAGAGCGTGTGGACCGGTAAGAAGACACCACAGCAGGCACTGGATACCGCCGTTGAGCGTGGAAATCAGTTGCTGCGCCGCTTTGAGAAATCGACGAAGTCTTAATCAGTGTAATGTCGGATGCGTTTCGCTTATCTGACCTGGCATCGCGGTAGGCCGGATAAGCGAAGCGCATCCGGCACAGTCAGGAATTAACCGTAATGTCATCATCATCCCGTCCGGTGTTCCGCTCGCGCTGGCTGCCTTATCTGCTGGTCGCGCCGCAGCTCATCATCACCGTTATCTTTTTTATCTGGCCTGCGGGCGAAGCGTTGTGGTACTCGCTACAAAGCGTCGATCCGTTTGGTTTCTCCAGCCAGTTTGTCGGCCTGGATAACTTCGTCGCGCTGTTTCATGACAGCTACTATCTCGACTCCTTCTGGACGACGATAAAATTCAGCACCTTTGTCACCGTCAGCGGTTTGCTGGTGTCGCTGTTCTTCGCGGCGCTGGTGGAGTACATCGTGCGCGGCAGCCGTTTCTATCAAACCTTAATGCTGCTGCCTTACGCCGTGGCTCCCGCCGTTGCCGCCGTATTGTGGATCTTCCTGTTTAACCCCGGTCGCGGGCTGATCACCCATTTTCTCGCGGAGTTCGGCTACGACTGGAACCACGCGCAAAACAGCGGTCAGGCAATGTTTCTGGTGGTGTTTGCCTCAGTATGGAAGCAAATCAGCTACAACTTCCTGTTCTTCTATGCCGCGCTGCAATCCATTCCCCGTTCGTTGATCGAAGCCGCAGCCATCGACGGTGCAGGCCCAATTCGCCGCTTCTTTAAGATTGCGCTGCCGCTTATCGCTCCGGTGAGTTTCTTCCTGCTGGTGGTGAACCTGGTGTATGCCTTCTTCGACACCTTCCCGGTGATCGACGCCGCCACGTCCGGCGGGCCAGTTCAGGCCACCACGACGCTGATTTATAAGATCTACCGTGAAGGCTTTACCGGACTGGATCTGGCTTCGTCTGCCGCGCAGTCGGTGGTGTTGATGTTCCTCGTCATCGTGCTGACGGTGGTGCAGTTCCGCTATGTTGAAAGCAAGGTGCGTTACCAATGATTGAGAACCGTCCGTGGCTGACGATATTCAGCCATACCATGCTGATCCTCGGGATCGCGGTGATCCTCTTCCCGCTGTACGTGGCGTTTGTCGCGGCGACGCTGGATAAACAGGCCGTCTATGCCGCGCCGATGACGAAAACGCCATCCCGGCTTTATCTGGAAGTATCCACAGCTTATCACCGGTTGGCAGGTAGGCACGAATAGCGCGCCGTTCTGGCGGATGTTGCTTAACAGCTTTGTGATGGCGTTCAGCATTACGCTCGGCAAAATTACCGTCTCGATGCTCTCGGCATTTGCCATTGTCTGGTTTCGTTTTCCGCTACGTAACCTCTTCTTCTGGATGATTTTTATCACCCTGATGCTGCCGGTTGAAGTACGTATCTTCCCGACGGTGGAAGTCATCGCCAACCTGAAGATGCTCGACAGCTACGCCGGTTTAACGCTGCCGCTGATGGCCTCGGCGACCGCCACGTTTCTGTTTCGCCAGTTCTTTATGACGCTGCCGGATGAACTGGTGGAAGCGGCGCGGATCGACGGCGCGTCACCAATGCGTTTCTTTTGCGACATCGTTTTTCCGCTCTCCAAAACCAATCTGGCGGCGCTGTTTGTGATCACCTTTATTTACGGCTGGAACCAGTATTTGTGGCCGTTGTTGATTATTACCGATGTGGATCTCGGCACCACCGTGGCAGGGATCAAAGGGATGATCGCTACAGGCGAAGGCACCACTGAATGGAACTCAGTGATGGCGGCGATGTTGTTAACGCTTATCCCTCCGGTGGTGATTGTTTTAGTGATGCAGCGTGCCTTCGTGCGCGGCCTGGTCGATAGTGAGAAATAAGATGGCAGGACTGAAATTACAGGCAGTAACCAAAAGCTGGGATGGTAAAACCCAGGTCATTAAACCGCTGACCCTTGATGTGGCGGATGGCGAATTTATCGTGATGGTCGGGCCGTCTGGCTGCGGGAAATCGACGCTGCTGCGCATGGTTGCCGGGCTGGAGCGGGTGACAGAAGGCGATATCTGGATCAACGACCAGCGCGTGACTGAAATGGAGCCAAAAGATCGCGGGATTGCGATGGTGTTCCAGAACTACGCGCTTTATCCGCATATGAGTGTCGAAGAAAACATGGCGTGGGGGCTGAAAATTCGCGGCATGGGCAAGCAGCAAATTGCCGAGCGCGTTAAAGAAGCGGCGCGCATTCTGGAGCTGGACGGTCTGCTCAAACGTCGCCCGCGCGAGCTTTCCGGCGGTCAGCGCCAGCGTGTGGCGATGGGCCGCGCGATTGTGCGCGATCCGGCGGTGTTCCTGTTTGATGAGCCGCTCTCTAACCTCGATGCCAAGCTGCGCGTGCAGATGCGTCTTGAACTGCAACAGTTGCACCGTCGCCTGAAAACGACTTCACTCTACGTTACTCACGATCAGGTTGAAGCGATGACGCTCGCCCAGCGAGTAATGGTGATGAACGGCGGCGTTGCCGAACAGATTGGCACACCAGTTGAAGTCTACGAAAAGCCCGCCAGCCTGTTTGTAGCGAGTTTTATCGGCAGTCCGGCGATGAACCTGCTGACAGGCCGCGTGAATAACGAAGGCACGCATTTCGAACTGGACGGCGGTATTGAGCTGCCGCTAAACGGTGGCTACCGTCAGTATGCCGGGCGTAAAATGACTCTCGGCATTCGCCCGGAACATATTGCGCTAAGCTCGCAGGCAGAAGGCGGCGTACCGCTGGTGATGGACACGCTGGAGATCCTCGGCGCGCAGATAACCTGGCGCACGGACGCTGGGAGCGAGCAGAAGCTGGTGGTGCGACTGGCGCATCAGGAGCGCCCTGACGGCAGCAGCAGCTGTGGCTGCATCTGGCGGAAAATCAGCTGCATCTTTGATGGTGAAACGGACAAGCGAGTATGGTAACTGGCCTTATCCCGCATCGTCGCTCATCGTGGCGGCGGTAAGAAGCTGGCCCCGGAAACACCGGCGGCAATCGACGTCGGGGCAAAATACGGTCATAAGATGATCGAATTTGACGCGAAGTTATCGAAGATGGCGAGGATATCTTCCCCTGCTCCATGACGACAATCTCGAACGCACCAGCAACGGCTGGGGCGTCGCGGGAATGAACTGAACTGGCAGGATTTACTGCGCGTGGATGCGGGCGAGTTGGTACTTTAGCAAAGCGTTTAAAGGTGAGCCGCGCGTTGCCTTGCTTTCGCAGGTGGCGGAACGCTGTCGCGAACACGGGATGATGGCGAATATCGAAATCAACCCACCACTGGCACTGGACCATTTAACGGGCAAAATGGTGGCGCTGGCGGCACGCCAACTGTGACCGGGCCGGTATGACGCCGCCGCTGCTGTCATCGTTTGAGATTGATGCTTTGCTGCACAGCTGGCGGCACCACTGCCGCGTGGTTTTATTGCTTTGATGAGTGGCGGCGCGACGACTGGCGCGGAAACTGACCGCGCGGCTGGGCTGCGTCTCTATTCATCTCAATCATAAGTTACTCGATAAAGTGCGAGTGATGCAGTTGAAGACGCCGGATACTGCGGATTCATGGTTTATAGACCCGTCAATAAACCCAGCGCGCGGCAGAGTTGCTGCCGCTGGGGCGTGATTGCATCTGTACCGATGCGATTGACGTGATTGGTCGAACTTTACGGCCCCAATAGTTTTCAACGGAATGTCGGAACTGCGGCGTGTGGGAGGGCTATTCAGCATGTCGCCGTTTCTCCCTCCGGCAGCATATGCTGCTGATTCAACGAACTATCCGGATTACGGTTGCTGTTTAACATCCCGCCGTTGGTGTTGGAGCAGCATTTGACTGCCGGGCGGGATTTCGCTCCCCGGCTGTGACTGCAACACCCTGCTGAGGAATTATTGTTTCTGGCGGTTTTCTAAAATGCTGCTGTTGCAACTGGAGTTTGCGTTTTCAGTTGCTGATTCAGCATCCCTTTCTGGATTTTGCGCTGAGTCTGCATCTGGGGTTTGCATCCGCTGCTGGCTGGGTATCTGATACCACCCCGGCTGGTTAGGGTTGTTCAGGTATTAATGGGCTGTTGCAAAGCCGACAAACGGCAGGAGTGCCGTAAGAATCAGAAGTCAGTTTCATCGCGTATCTCCTCTGAAGATATCCCTTTAAGTTTACCGCTTCCCCGACAAACGATGATTAATTCAGAGTTATATACCAGGCTTAGCTGGGGTTGCCCCTTAATCTCTGGAGAATAACGATGATAAAACCGACGTTTTACGCCGGGTGGCCATTGCTGCTCTGCTCTCAGGAAGTTGTTTTAGCGCCGCCGCCTGCTCCTGCGCCGCCCGTCTCGTATGGTGTGGAGGGAAGATGTCTTCCACCCGGTACGCGCGAAACAGGGAATGGTAGCGTCTGTGGACGCCACTGCCCGCATCAGGTGGGGTGGATATCCTCAAGGAGGGGCGGGAATGCCGTTGATGCCGCCGTGGCGGTGGGCTTACGCATGCTGCGGTAGCACGCATCCGCAGGCAGGGAATCTGGGCGGTGGTGGTTTTATGTTAATCCGCTCGAAAAATGGCAATACCACCGCTATCGATTTCCGCGAAATGGCACCCGCCAAAGCGACCCGCGATATGTTCCTCGATGATCAGGGCAACCCGGACAGCAAAAAATCACTCACTTCGCATCTGGCTTCCGGCACACCGGGTACGGTAGCAGGTTTCTCGCTGGCGCTGGATAAATACGGCACCATGCCGCTGAACAAAGTCGTGCAGCCCGCGTTTAAACTGGCACGCGATGGTTTTATCGTTAACGACGCGCTGGCTGACGATCTCAAAACCTACGGTAGCGAAGTGTTGCCGAATCACGAAAACAGTAAAGCTATCTTCTGGAAAGAGGGCGAGCCGCTGAAAAAGGGCGACACGCTGGTGCAGGCGAACCTGGCAAAGAGCCTGGAGATGATTGCTGAAAACGGCCCGGACGAATTCTATAAAGGCACGATTGCGGAACAGATCGCCCAGGAGATGCAGAAAAACGGTGGCTTGATCACTAAAGAAGATTTAGCGGCCTATAAAGCGGTCGAACGCACTCCGATAAGCGGCGATTATCGCGGGTATCAGGTTTACTCCATGCCACCGCCATCCTCCGGCGGGATCCATATCGTACAAATCCTCAATATTCTGGAAAACTTCGATATGAAGAAATACGGCTTTGGCAGCGCCGATGCGATGCAAATCATGGCAGAAGCGGAGAAATACGCCTACGCCGACCGCTCGGAATATCTTGGCGACCCGGATTTTGTCAAAGTCCCGTGGCAGGCACTGACCAATAAAGCCTATGCCAAATCCATTGCCGATCAAATTGATATCAACAAAGCGAAGCCGTCCAGTGAGATTCGCCCTGGCAAGCTTGCGCCTTATGAGAGTAATCAAACTACCCATTACTCTGTAGTGGATAAAGACGGTAACGCGGTGGCGGTGACCTATACGCTGAACACCACCTTCGGTACGGGTATTGTCGCGGGCGAGAGCGGTATTCTGCTTAATAACCAGATGGATGATTTCTCCGCCAAACCGGGCGTACCGAACGTTTACGGGCTGGTGGGCGGTGATGCCAACGCCGTCGGGCCGAACAAACGCCCGCTGTCGTCGATGTCGCCGACCATTGTGGTGAAAGACGGTAAAACCTGGCTGGTTACCGGTAGCCCAGGCGGTAGCCGGATCATCACTACAGTGCTGCAAATGGTGGTGAATAGCATCGATTATGGCATGAACGTCGCCGAAGCGACCAATGCGCCGCGTTTCCACCATCAGTGGTTGCCGGACGAGCTGCGTGTCGAAAAAGGGTTTAGCCCGGATACGCTCAAGCTGCTGGAAGCAAAAGGTCAGAAAGTGGCGCTGAAAGAGGCGATGGGCAGTACACAAAGCATTATGGTTGGGCCGGACGGTGAGTTGTACGGCGCATCCGACCCGCGCTCGGTGGATGATTTAACGGCGGGGTACTAAGGTTAGCGGCCCTCTTCGTGGGAAGAGGGCTATTTTGTCAGGGCAAGCCGAAGGTAGCCTTTTTTATTTCGTAATCCTGTAGATATTCTTCCAGCGGCTTTGCCGTTCCCAGAGAATGAATTTCACCACTGTCTTTATCAATAATAAAAGGTGCGTTACCAGCTAAGCGCGCGGCCTCATCTCCAGTTTCGAGAAATTCTCGTGCTTCGAAACAGAAATACCAGCCCTGGCTAAAGCGTCCATGTAGAGTAATGACGACCGGGAGATCTGCATCATCAAGGTAATGGTTCGCTTTCGCGAATGCGTCGTGATAAGTAATCATAATTATAATAAATATTATTGTTGAGTGTTATATTATTATTCCTGTGTGATACATTGAGCAAAGACGCGTTCATCTTCGTCAAAGATATTATTAAATGCTGGTTTTGAAAAAAGTTCATCGGATAAGATATAGTCACGAAATAAGTATCTGCTAATATTTTATGATTTCTTTTTCAGAACGTCGAACGGGATTTTCTTATTTAAGATATCAGAATCTTATGATTCGGGTAAAATTCTAAATAAATCAACATGTCATTAAAATCATCATAGCCATTAGCTATTTCGGCTCAAAATAGAGACTACATGTCTTCGGTCCATCTCACTTAAAGTGTAGTTCCGTTGTAAGTTTTTCCACTAGCTTAGCTGCAATTTCGAACAAAGGAATTTTCTGCTGGTAATCTCTAAAAAGATGGCATGGTTTACAATGATTTTTGTTTCCTTTTGATTATTATGAACAACTGTCCATGATTTCGTTTAAGAATGAAGAGAAATCACTAAACGAACTGAATATATTTTCTGTGCCAATATTATCTCTAATTTCAAAAAAGTTACTTTTAATGTCATAAGTAAATATTGAAATGCTATCATCCCCGATCACTAACCGTTCTTGTAGATCAGGGTTTATGAAATCATCATTATTTCTATAAAATTCATTTACGGCAAAAAGGTTTTTAACTGAAGGTTCTGGAATCGAGAGGCTAAATAATCGTAATCCATTAACTTCGAATCCATCCATTGCTCTTAAAAAAGTAAGATAATCAGGTTGATTCTTAAAAAGAATACTAACTTCATTACATAACTTCTCCAGGCAATTAGTTGAATTAGAATTAAATTCTATTTGGATTATACTTTCAATAAATGATTCCTTGAGCGGTGCTTCAAATGGATAGTCTAAATCATTCATCATTTTTATTAATTTATTTATTTGGGTTTTAGTCATCATTTTGTGTGGTCCATAATATTTTTCATGGGAGGATAAATTGAGCCAGATAGAATGGCCCAGGGAGTGATTTTGCTTTCACCTACTAATATTCCCTTAGCTATTCGTGATTGCATGTTAGTAAAAACTTTATGATATGGTTCGTTTTCGATTAATACTAAATTTTCGAAATCATTAGTACCACCATCATCTAGAGATAGTTTATGGTGAACATTATAATTTAGAGGAACATTGCCCTTTCTCATTCTTAAAAGGTCTTCGGCGTTGAATCTTCCAGATGCTTCGGAGGTTTTTGCAAGTTTGATAAGAAAATTTTTTCTTACAGTTTTATTAAACTCCTTTCGTAAGTTAGCTAAGTCTTTTGAAGGTCTCTTAATGTATATTATTTCTATTATGTCTATACCATCAAGAAGTTTTTGTTGACCTCTAAAGTTTGCCTAAGTAACTATTTATTTCTGTATATGTATCAACATTAGAACCTTTGTTAAAGAATAGATGTGTTGCTATCCTTTATATGCCCGCTGTTTTTTCATTTAGTATTTGATCATATAGCCTTTTATTGCATCTCCACCCAGTTTTTCCGCAGTATCTCACAAGTCGCTAATGTTCCCATTGGCAGCCGCCACCAGCAGCAGCAAGTAGCAGCTGCCATAATAGCTTTGCTGTTTAACGTTTTGAAACGATTATTTATTGTTTGGTTTTTTAATTTGGTAAAAACAAACGGTTATAATTTTCAAGGGGAGTGCCAAATAGCTGAACTCGGTATTTGCGATAAGATGTTGACAGAGGATAAATTCATAACTAATAGTTATTGTTTCTGTATCCAGTTGGTTTTCAATGATCTGGTGATGAATAGCCGATAAAAAAGCGCCTCTTAGTTGTATATAATAATACTTTTCCCATCTACCAAATCTATTTATTCGATAGAAGTCAAATCCCATAAATAATTGTTCATTATTGTTAATGGAATTAATAAATAATGGAGTGCTTTTATCAATTAATTTACAAAATGTTATACCATGGAACTGTGAACCAAGCCCCGTATTATTAATATTATTTAAGAGTGAGAATGTAAATATTTCATCCTCATGCCCGCTCTGCCAACGATTACCTGTAGACTCAGAAGTCCCACAACCTGCGGAGATGCTTCCTTGTTGTTCTCCCGTTACTGTCAGGTAAACAATATTACTCATCCCTGAAAAGTCCTTTTATGGCATGCTATTTTATCAATGGCAATATTATGCTTGTTAATTGTTATTTATTTACTCCAGGAAATTGTAGGCGTATATATTAAAAAAATATTACACTTTAGGAAGTAATTATGAGTTAAATCTCAATTTATGTATTGGGCAAATAAATACCTTAAAGGAAGGTATGTCGATTTTGAATGACACCCTTTTTCCATCTCAGAAAAAGGGCACTATCTTACTTCACCCGCGCCATATAATATGCATCGACATATTCACCATTACGCAATGCGTACTTCTTACCAGTCCCTTCAATTTCAAAGCCGTATTTTTTATAGACCTTAATTGCCGGGGCGTTATCGACAAACACGGTTAGTTCAATGCGATCTACCCGCAACCAGTTGTCGCACATTTCAATCATCTCTCGCATCAGGGCGCTGGCGACGCCGCGGTTCTTCCAACGAGAGTCGACACAGATACCAAAATCGGCAACATGACTGCGGCGTGGGCGCTGTTGCACGTCAATGGTGAGATGGCCCACGACGTCTCCATCAATACAGGCGACGAGTTGCTTGATGCCGGGACGATCGGCGAGTCGCTTCTGCCACATATGATCGGAAGGATGAGGCACCTGTAGTGTGTTGCAATACACCTCCGGCTGGGCGTGAATCTGCCTGATGGCCTCGTAATCCCGTGTTTCTGCGTGGCGTATTACTATCTCACTCATTCCTTTGTCCTCTTTGGGGTAAATGTCCCTTTCAACATCATTGACTTTCAAATGCGAGTCAAATGCATTTTTTTGCAAAAAGTGTTGGACAAGTGCGAATGAGAATGATTATTATTGTCTCGCGATCAGGAAGACCCTCGCGGAGAACCTGAAAGCACGACATTGCTCACATTGCTTCCAGTATTACTTAGCCAGCCGGGTGCTGGCTTTTTTTTTGATCTTTCGTTCTCAATTTATCCACGGGAGTGCTTGTGTTCGTTATGCGCACTCCAGTAGGAACCACGTCCGCTTTGCGCTAAGGTGTAAATAACCACCTTAAAAAGGACGAAATCATGGTCATCAACTGCGCCTTTATTGGCTTCGGCAAAAGCACCACCCGTTACCATCTGCCGTATGTACTTAACCGCAAGGATAGCTGGCATGTCGCGCATATTTTTCGTCGCCATGCGAAGCCGGAAGAACAGGCTCCCATTTATTCCCATATCCATTTCACCAGCGATCTCGGTGGCGAAATTTTCGCAGCGATCCGATGTTAAGCTGGTTGTTGTCTGCACCCACGCGGACAGCCATTTCGAGTACGCGAAACGCGCGCTGGAAGCCGGGAAAAATGTGCTGGTCGAAAAACCGTTCACCCCGACGCTTGCCCAGGCGAAGGAGCTGTTTGCGTTGGCGAAAAGCAAAGGGCTGACCGTCACGCCGTATCAGAATCGTCGCTTTGACTCCTGCTTCCTGACAGCGAAAAAAGCGATTGAAAGTGGCAAGTTGGGAGAGATTGTTGAAGTGGAAAGCCATTTTGACTATTACCGCCCGTGTGGGGATGAAGCACGGAAACCGCAGGATCAAAGCGCGTTTTATGGCCTTGGTGTGCATACGATGGACCAGATTATTTCTCTGTTCGGTCGCCCGGATCACGTCGCTTATGACATCCGCAGCCTGCGTAATAAAGCCAATCCTGACGACACCTTTGAAGCGCAACTGTTTTATGGCGACCTGAAAGCCATCGTCAAAACCAGCCATCTGGTGAAAATCGATTATCCGAAATTTATCGTTCACGGTAAGAAAGGTTCGTTTATTAAATACGGTATCGACCAGCAGGAAACCAGCCTGAAGGCTAATATTATGCCGGGCGAACCGGGATTCGCAGCGGATGATTCGGTCGGTGTGCTGGAGTATGTCAATGACGAGGGCGTGACGGTCAGAGAAGAGATGAAGCCGGAGATGGGCGATTACGGGCGCGTTTATGATGCGTTGTATCAAACCATCACCCACGGTGCGCCAAATTACGTCAAGGAATCTGAAGTTCTTACGAATCTGGAAATCCTTGAACGCGGATTTGAGCAAGCCTCTCCCTCCACAGTAACTCTCGCTAAGTAAGTTTGATGGCCCCTCGAATAGTTCAATTTTTTTGAACAGAGGGGTCAATTTTCACCCTCTATCATCCCAGGCAGATCGGGTCCACACTAAGCCCATCGAAATCATTCATGGGGCGAATACAAATGATCTACTTACGCAAAGCAAATGAACGTGGTCATGCAAATCATGGCTGGCTGGACTCCTGGCATACTTTCTCTTTTGCCAACTATTACGATCCGAACTTTATGGGCTTTTCCGCGCTGCGCGTGATTAACGACGACGTGATTGAAGCAGGGCAGGGCTTCGGCACTCACCCGCATAAAGATATGGAAATTTTGACCTACGTGCTGGAAGGTACTGTTGAGCATCAGGACAGCATGGGCAATAAAGAGCAGGTTCCGGCGGGTGAGTTCCAGATTATGAGTGCGGGTACGGGTATTCGTCACTCAGAGTACAACCCAAGCAGCACCGAGCGTCTGCATCTGTATCAGATCTGGATCATGCCTGAAGAAAATGGCATTACGCCGCGTTATGAACAGCGTCGCTTCGATGCCGTGCAGGGCAAACAGCTGGTGCTCTCGCCGGATGCGCGAGATGGTTCGCTGAAAGTGCATCAGGATATGGAACTGTATCGTTGGGCGTTGCTGAAAGATGAGCAGTCGGTGCATCAGATTGCCGCTGAACGCCGCGTCTGGATCCAGGTGGTGAAAGGCAATGTCACCATTAACGGCGTGAAAGCCTCGACCAGCGATGGTCTGGCAATCTGGGATGAGCAGGCAATCTCCATCCATGCGGATAGCGACAGCGAAGTGTTACTGTTCGATCTGCCGCCGGTTTAAAACTCAACGGCATCTTTGAAGCCTGCCTTTTTGCAGGCTTCCTCGCTCGCTCCGGTCGCGTGCTGATGCACGCTTCCGGGGTTTTGCCGCGTCGTTAGCACAATGCGATGCAATTGATTTAGTGTATATCTAATAATTGTAAACAAGCACTGTTTTCCCCGGGAAGGTTCTGATGCGTCCGTGTTAAACTAAGAGAATCTATCTCTTTTGTACCTTCAGGACGATGAAAAAGAAAAGACCCGTACTTCAGGATGTGGCTGACCGTGTAGGCGTGACCAAAATGACGGTCAGCCGCTTTTTGCGTAACCCGGAGCAGGTTTCCGTCGCTCTACGCGGCAAGATTGCCGCCGCTCTTGATGAACTGGGCTATATTCCCAATCGTGCGCCCGATATCCTCTCTAACGCTACCAGCCGGGCGATTGGCGTCCTGTTACCTTCTCTCACCAACCAGGTTTTCGCGGAAGTATTACGCGGAATCGAAAGCGTCACCGACGCGCACGGTTATCAGACGATGCTGGCGCACTACGGTTATAAACCGGAAATGGAGCAAGAACGTCTCGAATCCATGCTGTCCTGGAATATCGACGGCCTGATCCTCACCGAACGTACCCACACGCCGCGCACCTTAAAGATGATTGAAGTGGCGGGGATCCCGGTGGTGGAGTTGATGGACAGCCAGTCGCCGTGCCTCGATATCGCCGTCGGTTTTGATAACTTTGAAGCGGCACGCCAGATGACTACCGCCATTATTGCGCGCGGGCATCGCCACATTGCCTATCTCGGCGCACGTCTCGACGAACGTACTATCATCAAACAGAAGGGATACGAACAGGCGATGCTGGATGCAGGCCTGGTGCCGTATAGCGTGATGGTTGAGCAATCTTCTTCTTACTCTTCCGGTATTGAACTGATTCGCCAGGCGCGGCGGGAATATCCGCAGCTGGATGGCGTGTTCTGTACTAATGATGATCTGGCGGTCGGCGCGGCGTTTGAATGTCAGCGTCTGGGGTTAAAAGTTCCTGACGATATGGCGATTGCCGGTTTCCACGGTCATGACATTGGTCAGGTGATGGAGCCACGACTGGCGAGCGTGCTGACGCCGCGTGAGCGGATGGGCAGTATTGGCGCTGAACGCCTGCTGGCGCGTATTCGTGGCGAATCTGTGACACCGAAAATGTTAGATTTAGGTTTCACCTTGTCACCGGGCGGATCTATTTAAGCCCACAAATTTGAAGTAGCTCACACTTATACACTTAAGGCACGGATGGATATTGCTTCTGATATTGTCCGGCCGGACAATGTTACCGATAACAGTTACCCGTAACATTTTTAATTCTTGTATTGTGGGGGCACCACTTTGAGCACGACTAACCATGATCACCACATTTACGTCTTGATGGGCGTCTCAGGCAGCGGCAAATCTGCGGTCGCCAGTGAAGTGGCGCATCAACTTCATGCCGCGTTTCTTGATGGCGATTTCCTCCATCCACGGCGCAATATCGAAAAAATGGCGTCTGGCGAACCGCTGAATGACGACGATCGCAAACCGTGGTTGCAGGCGCTGAACGACGCCGCGTTTGCTATGCAGCGCACTAATAAAGTGTCACTGATCGTCTGTTCTGCATTGAAAAAACACTATCGCGACTTGCTGCGTGAAGGTAATCCGAATCTCTCTTTCATCTACCTGAAAGGCGATTTTGACGTGATTGAAAGCCGCCTGAAAGCGCGCAAAGGCCATTTCTTTAAAACCCAAATGTTGGTGACGCAGTTTGAAACGCTGCAGGAGCCGGGTGCGGACGAAACTGATGTACTGGTGGTGGATATCGATCAACCGCTGGAAGGTGTTGTGGCAAGCACCATTGAGGTTATTAAAAAAGGCAAATAAGTAGTGACTACATTAACGCTTGTTTTAACAGCAGTAGGGTCTGTTTTACTGCTGCTGTTTTTAGTCATGAAGGCGCGTATGCACGCTTTCCTGGCTTTGATGGTGGTGTCCATGGGGGCTGGCCTTTTTTCCGGTATGCCGCTCGATAAAATCGCAGCGACGATGGAAAAAGGGATGGGAGGCACCCTCGGCTTCCTGGCGGTGGTTGTCGCCCTGGGAGCTATGTTTGGCAAGATCTTACATGAAACCGGCGCAGTCGATCAGATTGCCGTCAAAATGCTCAAATCCTTCGGTCACAGCCGCGCGCATTATGCCATCGGCCTTGCGGGGCTGGTCTGTGCGCTACCGCTGTTCTTTGAAGTGGCGATTGTTCTGCTGATTAGCGTTGCTTTCTCAATGGCGCGCCACACCGGTACGAACCTGGTGAAGCTGGTAATCCCATTATTCGCAGGCGTGGCGGCCGCGGCTGCGTTCCTGGTGCCTGGGCCAGCGCCAATGCTCCTCGCATCGCAGATGAACGCCGATTTTGGCTGGATGATCCTGATTGGCCTGTGTGCGGCAATTCCGGGAATGATTATTGCCGGGCCGCTGTGGGGTAATTTCATCAGCCGCTACGTGGAGTTGCATATTCCTGACGACATCAGCGAACCGCATCTCGGCGAAGGCAAAATGCCATCTTTCGGATTCAGCCTGTCGCTGATCCTGTTGCCGCTGGTGCTGGTGGGGCTGAAAACCATTGCCGCGCGTTTTGTGCCAGAAGGCTCTACCGCTTACGAATGGTTCGAGTTTATTGGTCATCCGTTTACCGCGATTCTGGTTGCTTGTCTGGTAGCGATTTATGGCCTGGCAATGCGTCAGGGCATGCCAAAAGACAAAGTGATGGAGATTTGCGGTCACGCGCTGCAACCGGCGGGGATCATTCTGCTGGTGATTGGTGCAGGCGGCGTGTTCAAACAGGTGCTGGTTGACTCTGGCGTAGGTCCGGCACTGGGCGAAGCGTTAACCGGCATGGGCCTGCCGATTGCTATCACCTGCTTCGTGCTGGCAGCTGCAGTGCGCATCATTCAGGGTTCTGCCACCGTAGCCTGTTTAACGGCGGTAGGACTGGTGATGCCGGTTATTGAACAACTGAACTACTCCGGTGCGCAAATGGCGGCGCTGTCGATTTGTATCGCTGGTGGTTCGATTGTTGTCAGCCACGTTAACGACGCCGGTTTCTGGTTGTTCGGTAAATTTACCGGCGCGACCGAAGCCGAAACGCTGAAAACCTGGACCATGATGGAAACCATCCTCGGCACTGTCGGTGCCATCGTTGGGATGATTGCGTTCCAGCTGTTGAGTTAATTACTGCGACAAATTACTGCGAGCTTGCTCGCAGTAATTCATTTCTCTTATCTCCTCTCTTCATCTTTTTGATCCCTCTCGCAAATTTACCTGCTAATAATCCGTTCTACTCACTGCCTAAAGATCGCAGGAGATAAAGATGGAAAAGCACGCAGCTGAATTGCTTTTACAGCGGATGTTAGGAAATACCACCGCTACTTTCAGGGAAGGGCAATGGGAAGCCATAGACGCGGTGGTGAACCAACGACGAAAACTGCTGGTTGTCCAACGCACTGGCTGGGGGAAAAGTGCCGTGTACTTCATCGCCAGTAAAATCTTCCGCGATCGCGGTGCTGGCCCGACAATTATCATCTCTCCTTTGCTTGCCCTGATGCGTAACCAGGTTGCCGCCGCTGAACGGTTAGGTATTACGGCTGAAACGTTGAATTCTACAAACAGGGAAGAATGGCAGCGTATTAGCGATAAGTTGCTGCAAGGTGAGGTCGATTGCTTGCTGGTTTCCCCGGAACGTTTGGCAAACCAAGACTTTATCGAAACGGTTTTATATCCTATAGCCGATCGTATTGGCTTGCTTGTGGTCGACGAGGCGCACTGCATCTCTGATTGGGGCCACGATTTTCGCCCGGATTACCGACGTATATTAGATATTTTGCGCCAACTGCCTGCGAATACCCCAGTTCTGGGTACAACCGCGACAGCGAATAACCGTGTCGTTGAGGATATCCGTCAGCAATTGGGTGACATTGTGATTCAGCGTGGAACGCTGGCTCGCGAAAGTTTGGCGCTTGATGCCTTAGTCTTAGGTGAACAGTCATCCCGTCTGGCATGGTTAGCAACGGTTATCCCTCAGTTTTCCAAATCGGGAATTGTTTATACCCTGACTACTCGCGATGCCGACCTTGTCGCCGAGTGGTTAAGGACAAATGGTATCAGTGCATTTGCTTACTACAGCGGCGTGACTTGTGAAGGCGCGGAAGATTCTAATACTGCCAGGGAATATCTGGAGCAGGCGTTGCTGGCAAATAAAATTAAAGTTCTGGTCGCGACGACGGCGCTGGGAATGGGCTTTGACAAACCGGATTTGGGGTTTGTTATTCATTACCAGATGCCGGGGTCTATTGTCGGTTACTACCAACAGGTAGGGCGTGCCGGGCGTGCTATAGATTCCGCTGTTGGCATATTGCTTTGTGGTGGTGAAGACCGCGCTATTCATAAATTCTTCCGTGAAAGCGCCTTTCCTGCGGAGGCGCAAATTCATGAAATACTCAACGTACTTAGCGAGAATGACGGTCTTACCCTACGAGGCATTGAACAACGGACGAATCTCCGTTATGGGCAAATAGAAAAAGCACTGAAATTATTGGTAGCTGAAAATCCATCGCCTGTGGTGTATACCGAGAAATTATGGCGCAGAACTATCGTCAGTTTCTCTCCTGACCATGAACGAATTAACCATTTGATGAATCAGAGAAAAAATGAGCTGGCAGATGTTGAAAGCTATATCACGACCAAGGAGTGCAAAATGCAATTTCTGCGCCGCGCACTCGATGAGCCAAGTGCCGAACGTTGTGGTAAATGTAGCAGTTGTCTTCAGCATCCGTTGTTGTCGCCCGATATTGATAGCGGCTTACTCCATGCGGCAAATTTATTTATTAAACACGCTGACCTGCCATTAAATCTCAATAAACAGGTAGCATCTGGAGCTTTTACGCAATACGGATTTAAAGGGAACTTGCCTGCGGGTTTACAAGGATCTACGGGGCGAGTCCTTTCTCGTTGGGGAGATTCCGGATGGGGAAAGCAGGTAGCACAGGAGAAAAAAACGGGGCGATTCAGTGATGAGCTGGTGGAGGCATGTGCGGAAATGGTTCGCCAACGCTGGAATCCGCATCCTGAACCAACCTGGGTATGCTGCGTTCCTTCATTAAGGCACCTCGACCTGGTTCCTGATTTTGCCCGGCGACTGGCGGCGAAACTTGGCTTACCTTTTATTGATGCCATTGAAAAAGTCGTGGACAATCCACCGCAGAAAATGCAGCAAAACCGTTTTCACCAGTGTCAAAATCTCGACGGGGCGTTTGTGATTACCCCTCCTTTGATGCCAGGTCCGGCGTTGCTGGTTGACGATATCGTGGATTCTGCATGGACGCTGACAGTTCTGACAGCACTGTTACGCCAGGCAGGTTGCCCGACGGTTTATCCTCTTGCCCTTGCTTCTACCTCGGTAAAAAATTGATGAATCTTTCAGCCAATGCACAAGCGACTCTCCTGCTAACCAGCGATTTTTCTCGCGCGGCGGCGAGTGAGCATAAACCTCTTAGTAATAGTGAATGGGGGAAGTTTGCATTATGGCTGAAGCACCAACGTATCAGTCCCGCCGAGCTTCTGGTGCCGCAACCGCAAGAGAAACTTACAGGCTGGAGCGATCCGCGTATTTCTCAGGAGCGTATTCTTGGCTTGCTGGCGCGCGGTCATAGTCTGGCGTTGGCGGTAGATAAGTGGCAACGCGCCGGTTTATGGATCATAACCCGAGGAGATGCTGATTATCCCGTTCGCTTGAAAAACCGATTGCGAACGGATGCACCTCCCGTTTTATTTGGCTGCGGGAATAAAGCATTACTGCAAGCGGAAGGTATGGCGATTGTTGGCTCGCGAGATGCTCCGACTGACGATTTGCGCTATACCCAACAACTGGCCGCGAAACTGGCCCAACAGGGGATTTGCGTTATCTCTGGTGGTGCGCGAGGTATTGATGAATGTGCAATGGCGTCGGCACTGGAGGCCGGGGGAACTGCCGTTGGCGTATTAGCTGATAGCTTGTTAAAAACGAGTACGTTAGTGAAATGGCGTGAAGGGCTTATAGCAGGCAACCTGGTGTTGATTTCGCCGTTTTACCCAGAGGTGCGTTTCACCGTCGGCAATGCGATGGCGCGAAATAAATATATTTATTGCCTTGCTGAAAGCGCAATGGTTGTACGTGCGGGAATGACCGGTGGAACGATAACCGGGGCGATAGAGGCATTAAAACATCAGTGGCTGCCTGTGCAGGTTAAACCAAATCAGGATATGCAATCAGCCAATTCACGATTAGTAGAAAATGGGGCGTCATGGAGTGCTGAACAGGCTGAGAATGTGCCGATCAGACTGTCAGACGTTCCTGGGCTGATGTATGACAGAGCACTCCGTAACGCTCAACCAGAACTGTTTTCGCTGCATGAAGATGACGCAAATTACGCAGTAATGCCCGCGCATACGCCTGTCGATTTTTATCAACTCTTTGTGGCGGAACTGGCGATCTTTGCAAAGGAATCGATAAGTATTGAAAGGCTGTCGTCTTGTACTGGTTTAACCATCGAACAAATTAGTGTGTGGCTGAACCGCGCAGAAGAAGAGGGAAGGGTTATCCGATTGGGCGAAGGTCATTATCAGTTCAGGTAATAAAACAGGTGCCGCGTCTGGTTGTGTGCAGCACCTGTTTGAACCTTACCCCTTCATCCACATTCGAATGCCGTCGAGGAACATCTGGGTTGCCATCATCACCAGAATCAATCCCATCAGGCGTTCAAGTGCGTTCACCCCTTTCTCGCCCAGCAGACGTAAAAATAGCGAAGACTGTAGCAGGATGACAAAGGTGCCGCCCCAGGCCAGCAGCAGAGCAATCACCAGATGCCCCATCTGATTCGGGTACTGATGAGACAACAACATCAGCGTGGCGAGAATAGTCGGCCCGGCGACTAACGGAATTGCCAACGGCACGATAAATGGCTCTTCACCTGCCGGAAGCCCGCTGCTATTTCCTGAAGCGCTGGGGAAAATCATCTTAATGGCAATTAGAAACAGAATGATGCCGCCAGAAATGGAGACGGTTTCTGCTCGCAGGCTGAGAAATGCCAGAATTTTCTCACCCGCAAACAGGAACACCAGCATCACCGGAGAGCAATAAGCAACTCGCACCATGATTGCCCGCCGTCTCTTTTCGGTTCAGTATGTTTCAGTACGGACATGAAAATAGGTAGGTTTCCGAGCGGATCCATAATCAGGATCAATAAAACTGCTGCAGAAATGATTTCATTCATAACTCAAATTCCCTGATAATTGCCGCGGACTTTCTGCGTGCTAACAAAGCAGGATAAGTCGCATTACTGATGGCTTCGCTATCATTGATTAATTTCACTTGCGACTTTGGCTGCTTTTTGTATGGTGAAAGATGTGCCAAGAGGAGACCGGCACATTTATACAGCACACATCTTTGCAGGAAAAAAACGCTTATGAAAAATGTTGGTTTTATCGGCTGGCGCGGTATGGTCGGCTCCGTTCTCATGCAACGCATGGTTGAAGAGCGCGACTTCGACGCCATTCGCCCTGTCTTCTTTTCTACTTCTCAGCTTGGCCAGGCTGCGCCGTCTTTTGGCGGAACCACTGGCACACTTCAGGATGCCTTTGATCTGGAGGCGCTAAAGGCCCTCGATATCATTGTGACCTGTCAGGGCGGCGATTATACCAACGAAATCTATCCAAAGCTTCGTGAAAGCGGATGGCAAGGTTACTGGATTGACGCAGCATCGTCTCTGCGCATGAAAGATGACGCCATCATCATTCTTGACCCCGTCAATCAGGACGTCATTACCGACGGATTAAATAATGGCATCAGGACTTTTGTTGGCGGTAACTGTACCGTAAGCCTGATGTTGATGTCGTTGGGTGGTTTATTCGCCAATGATCTTGTTGATTGGGTGTCCGTTGCAACCTACCAGGCCGCTTCCGGCGGTGGTGCGCGACATATGCGTGAGTTATTAACCCAGATGGGCCATCTGTATGGCCATGTGGCAGATGAACTCGCGACCCCGTCCTCTGCTATTCTCGATATCGAACGCAAAGTCACAACCTTAACCCGTAGCGGTGAGCTGCCGGTGGATAACTTTGGCGTGCCGCTGGCGGGTAGCCTGATTCCGTGGATCGACAAACAGCTCGATAACGGTCAGAGCCGCGAAGAGTGGAAAGGGCAGGCGGAAACCAACAAGATCCTCAACACATCTTCCGTAATTCCGGTAGATGGTTTATGTGTGCGTGTCGGGGCATTGCGCTGCCACAGCCAGGCATTCACTATTAAATTGAAAAAAGATGTGTCTATTCCGACCGTGGAAGAACTGCTGGCTGCGCACAATCCGTGGGCGAAAGTCGTTCCGAACGATCGGGAAATCACTATGCGTGAGCTAACCCCAGCTGCCGTTACCGGCACGCTGACCACGCCGGTAGGCCGCCTGCGTAAGCTGAATATGGGACCAGAGTTCCTGTCAGCCTTTACCGTGGGCGACCAGCTGCTGTGGGGGGCCGCGGAGCCGCTGCGTCGGATGCTTCGTCAACTGGCGTAATCTTTATTCATTAAATCTGGGGCGCGATGCCGCCCCTGTTAGTGCGTAATACAGGAGTAAGCGCAGATGTTTCATGATTTACCGGGAGTTAAATAGAGCATTGGCTATTCTTTAAGGGTGGCTGAATACATGAGTATTCACAGCCTTACCTGAAGTGAGGACGACGCAGAGAGGATGCACAGAGTGCTGCGCCGTTCAGGTCAAAAAAATGTCACAACCAGAAGTCAAAAATCCAATTGGATGGGGTGACACAATAAAACAGGAAGACAAGCATGTCCGATCGTATCGATAGAGACGTGATTAACGCGCTAATTGCAGGCCATTTTGCGGATCCTTTTTCCGTACTGGGAATGCATAAAACCACCGCGGGACTGGAAGTCCGTGCCCTTTTACCCGACGCTACCGATGTGTGGGTGATTGAACCGAAAACCGGGCGCAAACTCGCAAAACTGGAGTGTCTCGACTCACGGGGATTCTTTAGCGGCGTCATTCCGCGACGTAAGAATTTTTTCCGCTATCAGTTGGCTGTTGTCTGGCATGGTCAGCAAAACCTGATTGATGATCCTTACCGTTTTGGTCCGCTAATCCAGGAAATGGATGCCTGGCTATTATCTGAAGGTACTCACCTGCGCCCGTATGAAACCTTAGGCGCGCATGCAGATACTATGGATGGCGTCACAGGTACGCGTTTCTCTGTCTGGGCTCCAAACGCCCGTCGGGTCTCGGTGGTTGGGCAATTCAACTACTGGGACGGTCGCCGTCACCCGATGCGCCTGCGTAAAGAGAGCGGCATCTGGGAACTGTTTATCCCTGGGGCGCATAACGGTCAGCTCTATAAATACGAGATGATTGATGCCAATGGCAACTTGCGTCTGAAGTCCGACCCTTATGCCTTCGAAGCGCAAATGCGCCCGGAAACCGCGTCTCTTATTTGCGGGCTGCCGGAAAAGGTTGTACAGACTGAAGAGCGCAAAAAAGCGAATCAGTTTGATGCGCCAATCTCTATTTATGAAGTTCACCTGGGTTCCTGGCGTCGCCACACCGACAACAATTTCTGGTTGAGCTACCGCGAGCTGGCCGATCAACTGGTGCCTTATGCTAAATGGATGGGCTTTACCCACCTCGAACTACTGCCCATTAACGAGCATCCCTTCGATGGCAGTTGGGGTTATCAGCCAACCGGCCTGTATGCACCAACCCGCCGTTTTGGTACTCGCGACGACTTCCGTTATTTCATTGATGCCGCACACGCAGCTGGTCTGAACGTGATTCTCGACTGGGTGCCAGGCCACTTCCCGACTGATGACTTTGCGCTTGCCGAATTTGATGGCACGAACTTGTATGAACACAGCGATCCGCGTGAAGGCTATCATCAGGACTGGAACACGCTGATCTACAACTATGGTCGCCGTGAAGTCAGTAACTTCCTCGTCGGTAACGCGCTTTACTGGATTGAACGTTTTGGTATTGATGCGCTGCGCGTCGATGCGGTGGCGTCAATGATTTATCGCGACTACAGCCGTAAAGAGGGGGAGTGGATCCCGAACGAATTTGGCGGGCGCGAGAATCTTGAAGCGATTGAATTCTTGCGTAATACCAACCGTATTCTTGGTGAGCAGGTTTCCGGTGCGGTGACAATGGCTGAGGAGTCTACCGATTTCCCTGGCGTTTCTCGTCCGCAGGATATGGGCGGTCTGGGCTTCTGGTACAAGTGGAACCTCGGCTGGATGCATGACACCCTGGACTACATGAAGCTCGACCCGGTTTATCGTCAGTATCATCACGATAAACTGACCTTCGGGATTCTCTACAACTACACTGAAAACTTCGTCCTGCCGTTGTCGCATGATGAAGTGGTCCACGGTAAAAAATCGATTCTCGACCGCATGCCGGGCGACGCATGGCAGAAATTCGCGAACCTGCGCGCCTACTATGGCTGGATGTGGGCATTCCCGGGCAAGAAACTACTGTTCATGGGTAACGAATTTGCCCAGGGCCGCGAGTGGAACCATGACGCCAGCCTCGACTGGCATCTGTTGGAAGGCGGCGATAACTGGCACCACGGTGTCCAGCGTCTGGTGCGCGATCTGAACCTCACCTACCGCCACCATAAAGCAATGCATGAACTGGATTTTGACCCGTACGGCTTTGAATGGCTGGTGGTGGATGACAAAGAACGCTCGGTGCTGATCTTTGTGCGTCGCGATAAAGAGGGTAACGAAATCATCGTTGCCAGTAACTTTACGCCGGTGCCGCGTCATGATTATCGCTTCGGCATAAACCAGCCGGGCAAATGGCGTGAAATCCTCAATACCGATTCCATGCACTATCACGGCAGTAATGCAGGCAATGGCGGCACGGTACACAGCGATGAGATTGCCAGCCACGGTCGTCAGCATTCACTAAGCCTGACGCTACCACCGCTGGCCACTATCTGGCTGGTTCGGGAGGCAGAATGACACAACTCGCCATTGGCAAACCCGCTCCCCTCGGCGCGCATTACGACGGTCAGGGCGTCAACTTCACACTTTTCTCCGCTCATGCCGAGCGGGTAGAACTGTGTGTCTTTGACGCCAATGGCCAGGAACATCGCTATGACTTGCCAGGGCACAGTGGCGACATTTGGCACGGTTATCTGCCGGATGCGCGCCCGGGTTTGCGTTATGGTTATCGCGTTCATGGCCCCTGGCAACCCGCCGAGGGGCATCGCTTTAACCCGGCGAAGTTGTTGATTGATCCTTGCGCGCGGCAAATTGAGGGGGAGTTTAAAGATAACCCGCTGCTGCACGCCGGTCATAATGAACCTGACTATCGCGACAACGCCGCCATTGCGCCGAAATGCGTAGTGGTGGTTGATCACTATGACTGGGAAGATGATGCCCCGCCGCGCACGCCGTGGGGCAGCACCATCATTTATGAAGCCCATGTCAAAGGATTAACGTACTTGCACCCGGAGATCCCGGTCGAGATCCGTGGCACTTATAAAGCCCTCGGGCATCCGGTGATGATCAACTATTTGAAACAATTGGGCATTACCGCGCTGGAACTGCTGCCAGTGGCGCAGTTTGCCAGTGAACCACGTCTGCAACGCATGGGGCTAAGTAACTACTGGGGTTACAACCCGGTGGCGATGTTTGCGCTGCATCCGGCGTATGCCTGCTCGCCAGAAACGGCGCTGGATGAGTTTCGCGATGCAATCAAAGCACTGCATAAAGCGGGTATCGAAGTCATTCTTGATATCGTGCTCAACCATAGTGCGGAACTGGACCTCGACGGCCCGTTATTCTCGCTGCGTGGGATCGATAACCGTAGCTATTATTGGATAAGAGAAGACGGCGATTATCACAACTGGACCGGTTGCGGCAACACGCTCAATTTGAGTCATCCGGCGGTGGTGGATTATGCCAGCGCCTGCCTGCGTTATTGGGTAGAAACCTGCCACGTCGATGGTTTCCGCTTTGATCTGGCGGCAGTCATGGGCCGTACGCCAGAGTTCCGTCAGGATGCGCCGTTGTTTACCGCTATCCAGAACTGCCCGGTGCTCTCGCAGGTGAAGTTAATTGCTGAACCGTGGGATATCGCTCCTGGTGGTTATCAGGTGGGAAATTTCCCGCCGCTGTTTGCCGAGTGGAACGATCATTTCCGCGATGCTGCCCGTCGTTTCTGGCTACATTATGATTTGCCTCTGGGGGCGTTTGCCGGGCGTTTTGCTGCCTCCAGCGATGTTTTTAAACGTAATGGTCGTCTGCCGAGTGCCGCGATTAATCTCGTCACCGCGCATGACGGTTTTACGCTTCGCGACTGCGTTTGCTTCAACCATAAACACAATGAAGCAAACGGAGAAGAAAATCGCGACGGGACCAACAACAATTACAGTAACAATCATGGTAAAGAAGGGTTAGGCGGTTCTCTTGACCTGGTTGAACGGCGGCGCGACAGCATTCACGCCCTGTTAACAACGTTGTTGCTCTCCCAGGGTACGCCGATGTTACTGGCCGGTGACGAACATGGTCACAGCCAGCATGGCAATAACAATGCCTACTGTCAGGATAACCAATTAACTTTGGTTCGGACGGTCGCGGACAAGAGCAATTGGTTTAACCCGCATTTACCGCTCACGGTAAATCCATGCCGCAGAAACGCATTCCAGCGGTGGGAGAATCGCTTCCGGTGAGAGCGACGAAAACGCGATATTCGTTGGCTAAATCCGATATCGCCATTAACTGCGCTACGGATGGTGGCAAAGGCAATTTGAAACAGCTGCAAATTCTGCTCTCGGATCGCTTTTTGATCGCAATTAACGCCACGCTTGAGGTAACAGAGATTGTTTACCACCAACAGGGGTGGCACGCCATTCCCCCATTCGCTGGAGAGGATAACCCAGTGATTACGGCTGTCTGGCAGGGACCTGCACACGGATTGTGTGTGTTCCAGAGATGATAAAGAGTTAGTCATGGATTAGTTTAGAGAACGATCATAGTATTTAGCGCGCCAGCTGCCATTGAAATCTGTTTGCCCTGATACTGGCGGGAGGACGTGGTACCCGCCTGAAGGATTTAACCAATAAGCGAGCAAAACCGGCCGTACACTTCGGCGGTAAGTTCCGCATTATCGACTTTGCGCTGTCTAACTGCATCAACTCCGGGATCCGTCGTATGGGCGTGATCACCCAGTACCAGTCCCACACTCTGGTGCAGCACATTCAGCGCGGCTGGTCATTCTTCAATGAAGAAATGAACGAGTTTGTCGATCTGCTGCCAGCACAGCAGAGAATGAAAGGGGAAAACTGGTATCGCGGCACCGCAGATGCGGTCACCCAAAACCTCGACATTATCCGCCGTTATAAAGCGGAATACGTGGTGATCCTGGCGGGCGACCATATCTACAAGCAAGACTACTCGCGTATGCTTATCGATCACGTCGAAAAAGGCGCACGTTGCACCGTTGCTTGTATGCCAGTACCGATTGAAGAAGCCTCCGCATTTGGCGTTATGGCGGTTGATGAGAACGATAAAATTATCGAATTCGTTGAAAAACCTGCTAACCCACCGTCAATGCCGAACGATCCGAGCAAATCTCTGGCGAGTATGGGTATCTACGTCTTTGACGCCGACTATCTGTATGAACTGCTGGAAGAAGACGATCGTGATGAGAACTCCAGCCACGACTTTGGCAAAGATTTGATTCCCAAGATCACCGAAGCCGGTCTGGCCTATGCGCACCCGTTCCCGCTCTCTTGCGTACAATCCGACCCGGATGCCGAGCCGTACTGGCGCGATGTGGGTACGCTGGAAGCTTACTGGAAAGCGAACCTCGATCTGGCCTCTGTGGTGCCGGAACTGGATATGTACGATCGCAATTGGCCAATTCGCACCTACAATGAATCATTACCGCCAGCGAAATTCGTGCAGGATCGCTCCGGTAGCCACGGGATGACCCTTAACTCACTGGTATCCGGCGGCTGTGTGATCTCCGGTTCGGTGGTGGTGCAGTCCGTTCTGTTCTCGCGCGTTCGCGTGAATTCATTCTGCAACATTGATTCCGCCGTATTGTTACCGGAAGTATGGGTAGGTCGCTCGTGCCGTCTGCGCCGCTGCGTCATCGATCGTGCTTGTGTTATTCCGGAAGGCATGGTGATTGGTGAAAACGCAGAGGAAGATGCACGTCGTTTCTATCGTTCAGAAGAAGGCATCGTGCTGGTAACGCGCGAAATGCTACGGAAGTTAGGGCATAAACAGGAGCGATAATGCAGGTTTTACATGTATGTTCAGAGATGTTCCCGCTGCTTAAAACCGGCGGTCTGGCTGATGTTATTGGGGCATTACCCGCAGCACAAATCGCAGACGGCGTTGACGCTCGCGTACTGTTGCCTGCATTTCCCGATATTCGCCGTGGCGTGACCGATGCGCAGGTAGTATCCCGTCGTGATACCTTCGCCGGACATATCACGCTGTTGTTCGGTCATTACAACGGGGTTGGCATTTACCTGATTGACGCGCCGCATCTCTATGATCGTCCGGGAAGCCCGTATCACGATACCAACTTATTTGCCTATACCGACAACGTATTGCGTTTTGCGCTGCTGGGGTGGGTTGGGGCAGAAATGGCCAGCGGGCTTGACCCATTCTGGCGTCCTGATGTGGTGCATGCGCACGACTGGCATGCAGGCCTTGCGCCTGCGTATCTGGCGGCGCGCGGGCGTCCGGCGAAGTCGGTGTTTACTGTGCACAACCTGGCCTATCAAGGCATGTTTTATGCACATCATATGAATGACATCCAATTGCCATGGTCATTCTTTAATATTCATGGGCTGGAATTCAACGGACAAATCTCTTTCCTGAAGGCCGGTCTGTACTATGCCGATCACATTACGGCGGTCAGTCCAACCTACGCTCGCGAGATCACCGAACCGCAGTTTGCCTACGGTATGGAAGGTCTGTTGCAACAGCGTCACCGTGAAGGGCGTCTTTCCGGCGTACTGAACGGCGTGGACGAGAAAATCTGGAGTCCAGAGACGGACTTACTGTTGGCCTCGCGTTACACCCGCGATACGTTGGAAGATAAAGCGGAAAATAAGCGCCAGTTACAAATCGCAATGGGGCTTAAGGTTGACGATAAAGTGCCGCTTTTTGCAGTGGTGAGCCGTCTGACCAGCCAGAAAGGTCTCGACCGTGCTGGAAGCCTTACCGGGTCTGAGCAGGGCGGGCAGCTGGCGCTACTCGGCGCGGGCGATCCGGTGCTGCAGGAAGGTTTCCTTGCGGCGGCAGCGGAATACCCCGGTCAGGTGGGCGTTCAGATTGGCTATCACGAAGCATTTTCGCATCGCATTATGGGCGGCGCGGACGTCATTCTGGTGCCCAGCCGTTTTGAACCGTGCGGCTTAACGCAACTTTATGGATTGAAGTACGGTACGCTGCCGTTAGTGCGGCGCACCGGTGGGCTTGCTGATACGGTTTCTGACTGTTCTCTTGAGAACCTTGCAGATGGCGTCGCCAGTGGGTTTGTCTTTGAAGATAGTAATGCCTGGTCGCTGTTACGGGCTATTCGACGTGCTTTTGTACTGTGGTCCCGTCCTTCACTGTGGCGGTTTGTGCAACGTCAGGCTATGGCAATGGATTTTAGCTGGCAGGTCGCGGCGAAGTCGTACCGTGAGCTTTACTATCGCTTGAAATAGTTTTCAGGAAACGCCTATATGAATGCTCCGTTTACATATTCATCGCCCACGCTTAGCGTAGAAGCTCTTAAGCACTCTATCGCTTACAAGCTGATGTTTACGATTGGAAAGGACCCGGTCGTCGCCAATAAACATGAATGGCTGAACGCAACGTTATTTGCTGTGCGCGATCGTCTCGTGGAGCGCTGGTTACGTTCAAACCGTGCCCAGTTGTCGCAAGAAACTCGTCAGGTTTACTACCTGTCGATGGAGTTTTTGATTGGCCGTACGCTCTCCAACGCCATGTTGTCGCTAGGAATTTACGAAGATGTACAGGGCGCACTGGAAGCGATGGGGTTAAATCTCGAAGAGCTGATTGATGAAGAAAATGACCCAGGCCTCGGTAACGGTGGCCTGGGACGTCTGGCGGCTTGCTTCCTTGATTCTCTGGCGACGTTAGGGTTGCCGGGGCGCGGTTACGGCATCCGCTATGACTACGGTATGTTCAAGCAGAACATCGTTAACGGTAGCCAGAAAGAGTCGCCAGACTACTGGCTGGAATACGGTAACCCGTGGGAATTCAAACGCCACAACACGCGCTATAAAGTCCGTTTTGGTGGTCGCATTCAGCAGGAAGGTAAAAAAACGCGCTGGATTGAAACCGAAGAGATTCTGGGAGTCGCTTACGATCAGATAATCCCTGGTTACGACACCGACGCGACCAACACGTTGCGTTTGTGGAGTGCGCAAGCCAGTAGCGAAATTAACCTCGGTAAATTCAACCAGGGTGACTACTTCGCGGCAGTGGAAGATAAAAACCACTCCGAGAACGTATCTCGCGTACTGTATCCGGATGACTCCACCTACTCCGGGCGTGAGCTGCGCCTGCGTCAGGAATACTTCCTGGTTTCCTCGACCATTCAGGACATTTTAAGCCGCCATTATCAGTTGCATAAAACCTACGATAACCTGGCGGATAAAATCGCGATTCATCTCAATGATACCCATCCGGTACTGTCGATTCCTGAGATGATGCGTCTGCTGATCGATGAGCACCAATTTAGCTGGGACGACGCGTTTGAGGTGTGTTGTCAGGTCTTCTCCTACACTAACCACACGCTGATGAGCGAGGCGCTGGAAACCTGGCCGGTTGATATGCTGGGTAAAATTCTGCCGCGTCACCTGCAGATCATCTTTGAAATCAACGACTATTTCCTGAAAACCTTGCAGGAACAGTATCCGAACGATACCGATCTGCTGGGACGGGCGTCGATCATTGATGAATCCAACGGTCGTCGCGTGCGTATGGCCTGGCTGGCGGTTGTTGTGAGCCACAAAGTTAACGGTGTATCGGAACTGCACTCTAATCTGATGGTGCAATCGTTGTTTGCCGACTTTGCGAAAATCTTCCCGGGTCGTTTCACCAACGTCACCAACGGTGTGACGCCGCGTCGCTGGCTAGCGGTAGCGAACCCATCGCTTTCAGCCGTGCTGGACGAACACCTGGGCCGTAACTGGCGCACCGACCTTAGCCTGCTTAATGAGCTGCAACAACACTGTGATTTCCCAATGGTTAATCACGCTGTGCATCAGGCGAAGCTGGAGAACAAAAAGCGTCTGGCAGAGTATATCGCCCAGCAGCTGAATGTGGTGGTGAATCCAAAGGCGTTGTTCGATGTACAAATCAAACGTATTCACGAATACAAACGTCAATTGATGAATGTGTTGCATGTGATTACCCGCTATAACCGCATCAAGGCCGACCCGGATGCGAAGTGGGTACCGCGCGTGAATATTTTTGGCGGTAAGGCGGCTTCGGCCTATTACATGGCGAAGCACATTATTCATTTGATCAATGACGTAGCGAAAGTGATCAACAACGATCCGCAGATTGGCGATAAGCTGAAAGTCGTGTTCATCCCGAACTACAGCGTTAGCCTGGCGCAGTTGATCATTCCGGCGGCAGATCTGTCTGAACAGATTTCGCTGGCAGGGACGGAAGCTTCCGGCACCAGTAACATGAAGTTTGCGCTTAACGGCGCGCTGACTATCGGTACGCTGGACGGTGCGAACGTCGAGATGCTGGATCATGTCGGTGCTGACAATATCTTTATCTTTGGTAACACTGCGGAAGAAGTGGAAGAACTGCGTCGTCAGGGCTACAAACCGCGTGAATACTACGAGAAAGATGAGGAGCTGCATCAGGTGCTGACGCAAATCGGCAGCGGTGTATTCAGTCCGGAAGATCCGGGTCGCTATCGCGATCTGGTTGATTCGCTGATCAACTTCGGCGATCACTATCAGGTTCTGGCGGATTATCGCAGCTATGTCGATTGTCAGGATAAAGTCGACGAACTCTACGAGCTTCAGGAAGAGTGGACCGCAAAAGCGATGCTGAACATTGCCAATATGGGCTACTTCTCTTCTGACCGTACTATCAAAGAGTACGCCGATCATATCTGGCATATTGATCCGGTGAGATTGTAATTTCACTAATAAATAGAACGGGGCCAAAGGGTCCCGTTTTTTTCGCCATCATTTCGGAAAAGTGTCCAGAAGGGGCAAGGGGACTCGGGGAGTATAATTTCGCCATTCAGAAAGAATGGAAAGAATAATGCAAAACAGAAAATGGATTTTGACCTCGCTGGTAATGACTTTTTTCGGCATCCCCATTCTGGCGCAGTTTTTGGCGGCGGTTATTGCCATGCTGGGTGTCGGACTTGCCGGTATTATTGAAGTTTGTAATATCTTTATCACGCCAACAATTTACCTTCTGCTCAACATTTTTATGCTGGCGCTGGGCGCATTAATGCTATTTTTCTCGGGGCGAGTGTGGGCGGACGATAGTGCACCAGAAAAAAGAGAAATAGCCGTCTGGCGACAATGTCTTTTTTTAGTACCCGCATTATTAACCCTGGGGGTCTGGATAATCGCGCTGCATCTGGCAGATTATCAATTTCACCAGATGGGAGCGGGTTGGTTGGCTGATCTTATGCTCCCCTGGCTGGGCGTTTTGTTAGCCTCATTAGTCGGTGGTGAGTACTGGTGGTTAGTCATTATACCTGTTGGCGCGCATATCAGTTTTTCGCTGGGGTACGGCTGGCCGACCAGATATCCTTTAACGGGCACGTCCGGGTTACGTTGCCGTAATTCTCTCTTGTTTATCCTTCTCATGCTTGGTTTTGTCGCCGGTTACCAGGCTTATTTATATAAACAGCTTAATCCCGGCGTCGGTGTGCGTGAAAATATTGATACCTGGGCCTGGCGACCCGATAAACTCAATAATCAACTGACACCACTGCGTGGTAAACCGCAAATTCAGTTCACGCAAAACTGGCCGCGACTTGATGGCGCAACGGCGGCGTACCCCATTTATGCCTCTGCCTTTTATGCACTAAGCGTTTTGCCGGAAGATTTTCACGAATGGGAATATCTGGCGAACTCTCGTACTCCCGAAGCATATAACAAGATTGTTAAAGGTAATGCCGATATTATCTTTGTGGCTCAACCTTCCGGTGGGCAGAAAAAACGCGCGGAGGAATCGGGCGTCACTTTGATTTACACGCCTTTTGCCCGTGAAGCGTTTGTTTTCATCGTCAATGCAGATAACCCGGTTAATTCCCTGACCGAACAACAAGTGCGTGACATCTTCAGTGGTGCAATTACCAACTGGCGCACGGTTGGCGGTAACGATCAGGAGATCCAGACCTGGCAACGCCCGGAAGACTCTGGTAGCCAGACGGTGATGCAATCCCAGGTCATGAAAAATGTCCGCATGATCTCGCCGCAGGAAACAGAAGTGGCAAGTATGATGGAGGGAATGATTAAAGTCGTTGCCGAATACCGTAATACAAACAACGCAATAGGTTACACCTTCCGTTATTACGCAACACAAATGAACGACGATAAAAATATAAAACTGCTAGCGATTAACGGTATTGCACCGACTGCCGAAAACATTCGCAACGGCAAATATCCCTATATCGTCGATGCCTTTATGGTAACGCGGGAAAATACGACGTCAGAGACACAAAAATTGTTGGAGTGGTTTTTAACGCCGCAGGGACAGAGTTTGGTGGAAGATGTAGGTTATGTGCCGATGTATAAAACGTTGCATTAAGGCGGATAATAAAAATGGAATTAGTTAATACATTATTTGCAAGCCTTGTCGGTACTGATCCATTCACAGGCGTGGATATTACGATTGCCAACTGCAAATCGGCATACTGGGATGAAGGCATTGTTCAGCAACTCATTAACCAGGCCCTGGATGAAGGGGAAAAGTTCGTCGGTGCTGACGGTCTTGAGGGATTGCTTCGATATAATGTCACATTAAATATTGGCTTAACGTCCAGCAATGTATGGCCGGGATTTTCCCTCGATACCGCCACCATTAGCCGTCTTTGTGCCTGTGGTGCTGACTTTGGATTTGACCCCTATATCAGTGATGTACCAGATGTTCAATGTGATCTGAACACGACAAATGACCTCACCGTTCAATTTACGGCGATGCTAAACCCGGATGAGCGGGTGATCATAGCAAAGCGCCCGCTTAAAAAATGTGAGTCCTGGATTGAGGATATCTACATTTTTCAGGTCTTTAAAGATGCCTGGAAATTTCATAACGATAACAGTTTACGCGGATTTCGTGATAAGCAAGCGGAACTGAAACTCTACGCTCGTTATTACACAGTGGAAAATTGCGCTGAAGAAAGCTGTCGAGACTGCAATAGTTGCATTCGCCCCAGCTTTTCCCTCTCTCGTAGTGCCATTATTCGCCTGAACGTGGCGAATGCTCGTTTGTTTATCAACCGTTTACGCGATCAGCGGGCGAGGGGTAATTATGCAACCAGCCCCGCCATGCAGGCATTTTGAGCAGATTTATCATATTTTCGTCGTTATCCGGTTGCCGCAGAAATTTGTGGTTTGTTGTGAATATTGCCTGGAGTCAGCAGGAACAAAAGGTATTACGGAGTACATCGTTACGAGCGATCTCGTCATTCCTTAATCAATGCATGGAATAGTAGCCCGGGCCTGATCCGCAAAATAGCGATGAGGTCCGCTATTTTCTGCCGCGTTTACTGAATTTGTTGCACAGGGGGCAGTTTGACAATATTCACGAAGTATTTTTCTCTACGGCGTATAGCCAGTAAAGAAAATGTGGCGTGAGGATGAATGGAAAATTTTGCAACGATTTGCCTGCCAGTATATGACTGATTGGTATCCGGCGATGAAGCTGTCGAATTACAGTATATGCTGGAAATGTTTTTCCGTGCCGATATCGCTCTTGCGCCATTGCTGGATGCCATTAATTCAGTTCCCGGCTTTTGGTCGACCGTTTCTCTTGCCTGTTTATTGAACAGATATTGTGAGGATTATATCGGAATGCTTGAGGACGATATCGATAAGCATTTTACCACCAAATCAATGCACAGGCCTTCAACCAATCAATCCATCTTGAAAGAACGCGCGCGGCAGAGCGATGAGAACCACCAAAGCGAAGCCGAACAGGGCACACAGCATCAGGTGCTGGGTAGACTGACTGGATAATTGATGAGTGTTTATGTGCGCGATGTATGACGCATCATCCGAATCACCGGAAAATAAAGAAATGATTAAATTCCGGCTTTATATTCCCCTGTAATTCTCGGTTTTGTTATCGATGCCATTATTGGTATGGCCGAGCGGTTATTGATCTTAGCCGTACTTATATTCACGTTAACTTTTCTGGCAGAAATAATATTCTCCTTTCCGCTCCTGGTTGTGCGTATTTCTCTTCAGGAACTACAACTTGAGTTAATGGTTGAATATGCACTTTTTTTCAGTGTAATGGCTGGCATCGGTTGGCAATTCTCCCGCAGAACGCCTCCTGAATTAAAAAACAGACTGCATTGCTGGCTGGTCTTTTCGCCGGTCTATTTCTGGTTAATTCTCTCGAATTTCATTCTTTATATTTCTCCAGAGAAATCAGCGTTGCTGGAAAATATCCGAAATTTCTTTCTGACGTTTGTCTGGCTTCCCCTGAATTTTTCCCCTTTTTGGCCGCAGCCTTGGACTGATTTTGTCGGCCCGATTAGTGCACAGCTTGGTTTTGCATTGGGATATTATTGCCATTGGTGCAGAAAAAATAGAAACCAGAGGAAGAAGTGGGGCGATTGGGTAACGTGCTTAAGTTTGGCGATTTTAGCTCAGGGGCCGTTATTCAATTATTTACAATGAATAGTCTAAGGAATCCAAATAGCCCGGTTGCACTTCACAACCGGGCATCATCCTTACGACGCCAGCGACAACTTCTGCTGCGTATACTCCACCAGCCACTGACTCACACGAGATTGTTGATCCGCATTTAGCCACATGCCTTGTTTTGTGCGACGCCACAGGGCGTCGTCGGCGCGGCGGACCCATTCGTGATCCACCAGGTATTTCAGCTCCGCTTCGTAGAACTCATGACCGAAATCTTCCCCGAGATCGCTTACCGTTCCCGCATTGCCGAGCAGCAGCTCGCTGTTGCTGCCGTAAGTGCGAGCGTAATGACGCGCCAGCGATTCAGTCAGGAATGGATAGCGACGGCGCAGACGAGCTGCGTAATCGTCGCGGTCGCCTTCAATGGCACCACCCGGCAGCACGCTCTCTTTCGTCCACGCCGGGCCAATACCCTGATAATACGGCGTCAGTTTTTCCAGCGCATGTTCTGCCAGTTTTCGGTAGGTGGTCAGCTTACCGCCGAATACCGACAGCAGCGGTGCTTTGCCGTTTTCATCATGGATATCAAGGGTGTAATCACGGGTAATAGCCTGCGGCGAGTCGGACTCATCATCACACAGCGGACGCACACCGGAGTAGGTCCAGACGATATCGTCACGGCTAAGCTGTTTTTTAAAGTGCGCGTTATACACTTTCAGCAGATAGTTGATTTCACTCTCTTCAATCTTCACCGCTTTCGGATCGCCTTTATACTCTACGTCGGTGGTGCCGATGATGGAAAATTCGTCCATCCACGGGATCACGAACACAATACGTTTATCTCGTTTTGGTAGAATGTAG